>Ga0187854_10000021_pt1 | contig 226335 bp, 208 predicted proteins | sample June2016WEW_6_15_FD_132445 | JGI IMG/M metagenome (GOLD analysis project Ga0187854, IMG submission 132445) | Peatland microbial communities from SPRUCE experiment site at the Marcell Experimental Forest, Minnesota, USA - June2016WEW_6_150 | ecosystem: Environmental > Terrestrial > Soil >... | reverse complement strand
GACCGAGACATGGACAAAGTCACTGCTGTTTTTGGTCACCCGCACCGTGAGTAGGTTGTCGCGCTGGTCGCCTTCATCGAGCGCGTATTTGGCGTTCCGGATCAAGTTCACCAGGATCTGCAGCACCTTGTGTTTGTCGACCAATACCGGCGGAGTATCGGCGTATTCGCGAATGACCTGCACGTCGTGACGCGCCAGCGCCGCGGCATGCATGCGCAGCGCGTCCTCGACCATCTCGGCCACGGGCAGCGACTCCACCACCCCGGAAACCCTGGAGTAGTTCTGCTGCATCGCAACGATCTCCTTGATGTGCTCGATGTTGCTGTTGAGGGATTGAAGCTCCTTGAGGATCTCCGCCTGCTCCCCGGTCAGGTGCTGGGCGAGATTGACCAGGTAATCAGGCAACTGCATGCCCTTCGGATCGCCGCTGAGAAAGGCGGCTAAATCGTCCTTGTGCTCCTGGAGCAATCCAGCCGCCTTGGCCAGGTTCGAGAGTTTGGATTTCCGAACCTTATCGGATACGACTGCAGAAGAGACGTTCAGGCTGTTCAGCACATTGCCGACGTTGTGCAGCACGTTGGTGGCCACTTCCGCCATGCCCGCCTGCCGAGAGGTATCCAGCAGTTGCCGGTGGAGGTTTTCCAGCTTCACCTCGGCGCGCTTGCGCTCCGTGATGTCCCTGAAATTCCAAACGCGTCCGACGATGTCTTCCCGTATATACTGGGGCTGCGAGTACCGCTCCAAGATTTTGCCGTCCTTGAATCCAATCACATCATAGCTCTCGGCGCCCGGGTTCGCGTACAACTCCCGCACTTTGCTCAGAAATCCCTCGGGGTCATTCAGTTGATCGAGAACGGCCGCCATCAACTGCTCGTCATCACGAGACGAAATCACAGCCTCCGGGATGCCCCATATGCTCGCGAACTTCCCGTTGTAGGTCACGACCTTGCCCTGCCGATCCACCACGAGAATGCCGTCGACGGTGGACTCGATCGTGGCATGAAGGAGAGACAGGGAGCTTTCCAACTCACGCGTGCGTCCCTCGACCCGTATTTCCAAGCTCTCGTTCGCCGCCTGCAACGCGGCATCTTGTTGCTGAATCTGGGTCAACATCTCGTTGAAGTCATCGGTCAGCATTCCCAATTCGTCCTGGCTTTTCTTGACCGCACGCAGCGCATAGTTCTTTTGGAGAGCGACGGCGCGGGCTGTCCTGGCCAAAAGCAAGATCGGCTCTGAGAGCCAGCGTTGCAGCTTGGACGACAATAGAAAGGCGGCCAACGTGGAAGCGAACAACACAATGCCGACAATGCTGATGTATTTTCGCAGCCGCACAGACAGATCCCGCAAGTCTGACTGCAAATAGACCGAGCCAACTGTGTCGCCCTTCTGCGTGATGTGACGGCATAGGATCAGGTAGCCGTTGGCGAACTGGTGGCCGTCCGTTTTCATCTTGAGCGGTGAGAAATCTGTTAAGACATCAGCACGACGATACGTGGCAAATCGCTGGTCGTCCTTGGTATAAATACAGGCGGCGGTGATATTCGGTTCGGCGCGCAACGCAGACAGGATTTCCTGAGCGGCCTTGGGATCGTTGAAATCCAAAGCCCCGCTGCTGTTATCGCCGATGATTTGGGCAAGCGTCGTGAGATTCTGGGTCATTGTCTGGCGAAACCCGATGACTTCGTAGGCGAAGAATCCCGCGCAAGCCAATACCAGTGCAACGGTGCTGGTCAGCATGATGACCAGCGTCTGCTTGCGCTGGATGGACAGATTCTGAAAGGTTCGCATCCTAATTCACCTTCTCATCCCCCGGCTTGCCCATCACTACGTCGGCCACGCTCAACAACTTTGAACTGATCTTGAGATTCGCCCGCTGCACGGCGCCGAGATTGATCTCCAGACGAATCTTGTTCTCTTTCTTCGTGAAGTTGATCATCCCCGTTTGCGCGAGAAACCGTTCCGTTTCCCCGACCGTCAAAACTGGGGAGTCCTTGACGGCGTTCAGAATCTCCGGGAGACCCGACTTCTCCGAGGCGCTGATGAACAGGATGTGGCAGCCTTTGTACTCCTGTTCGCTCGACACGTGTTTGACTACCACTGGTCGGCCATTGATGGTTTTGCCTGTGATCGCCTGTTTGAAGTTGTCGCCGAAATTGTCCTGCCCGACCAAACCAATCACGATCGGAGCGCTGTCGTCCGCGAACGCGTGCGGCGGCCAGTCCACGTACTTCGCAAAATTAAAGAGGAAGAGCGCCTTGACCTGGTACTCCGAGAGGGCGGGTGTCTCGGCGGTCGCGATCGTCGCCACACAAGGCAACACCACCGCAGCCAGGACAGCGGTCAGGAGCCGAACCATCGCCGCACGGGCCATGGCCCGCGCCACCGACGGCATATCATTGTGAATTCTATGGTTCATAGCGCCTAAAACTTGTACGTGGCACGAAACGACACGAGCCGACCCGGTTGTGGGATGACGTTCAACGTGCCGTCGCTACCGGCAGGGACCGTATTGTGCTGATCGAACAGGTTCTGCACCTCCAATAGGAACGTCCAGTTGCGCAGCGCGTTTTCCGAGCGCAGCGTCAGATCCGTGCGGAATGCATCCTCGCTCTGGATGCCCGGCGCATTGCCGGCACGCTCGCTGACGAAGTTCTCGCGCGCGGCGAAACTGAGTTTGTCGCCGCAAATGGGAATGACCACCCCGAGGTTGCCAATCCATTCAGGACTGTTGATTGCGGAGCCGGTGCTGTAGTCGGAGGTCTGCCACGTGCTGTTGGCGAACCCGCGCAGGCCGTTGGCGAATCGCTTGTTCAACTCGGCTTCTACGCCCGTGGTATGCACGTTGCAGGCGTTCACAAAAACCGTCGATAATTGATTGTCCACAGTGGCGGTGACGAGATCTTGAGCTTCGTTGTGAAATACCGAGACCCGGCCAAACAGCCCCTGCTGAAAGTCCTGTTCCAGGACCAACTCGTACGTTGCGATGCTCTCCGGCTTGAGATCGGGATTCGCCAGCCCGGTGCCGCTTCCTGCTGGGTAGGTGACCTGGTACTCGCTGGGCGCGCGGAACGCCTGACCGTAAAGCAACTTCACGGTCGTCGCCTTGGCCGCCTGCCACACGAGCGCAGCCCGCGGGGTGACCCGCGAGACGTTGCGGTCAGGATAGTCGTCGAAGCGGCCTCCCGTCGTAAGCTTCAATTGCGGTAGCAAGGTGAACTCGTCCTGCGCGTACAAAGCGTAATAGGAAAAGTCACCATGAGTGCCCGGGTACACGAAGCTGACGGTGTTCGTATTGTCCCACTCGCGCCCGGTTAGTTCTGTCCAGTGGTATTCGTACACGGCCCCGAAGGTCAGCCGATGCTTCTCAAAAGGCTGCCAGTCGAATTGCGCCTCGTAGCCGAGCCGGCGATCGTAAGTCTGCTCCCGGTCAAGTGTGAACTCGGGATCGTCATAGACGAACTGACCGTGATACGGAGTATCTTCGTAATATGCCCGCAGCATGAGCATCTTGTCCCCGCTCAGCGCGTGCTGCCATCGCAACTCGGCCAGGTAATAAGTATCGGCTGTGAAGTTGTGGGCGTCGCCGACGATGGTTTCATACTGTCCGGTCGGTATCTCCTTCTTGCGGTCCGCATACCACAGTTGCGCGGAAAAATCCTGGTACTTGGCCGAGAAATACATGTCAGCAAGCCGCTCGTCGTCGGCATCGTGCGCCCTGCCGAAACTGCCGAACGACAACGAGCGATCGCCCTCGTTGGCCTCGTAATGCCCGCTGAAGAACAGGTCCAATCCATTGGTGAATTGCTGGCCGTAGCTGAACACGCCGCGTCCCAGCGGTGACGAGCCGCCCTCGGCCGAGACCAACGCTCCGTTCAAGTCCTTGCCGCTGCGTGTGATTATGTTCACGGTGGCGAACAGCGCTTCGCTGCCGTACAGAGCCGAGGAAGGGCCTTTTACCACTTCGATTCGGTCAACTGCGTCGAGCATGTCCGGCGTCAACTCGGGGGTGAATGAGTCGTAATACTTGTCATTCAACGGGAGTCCGTTCAACAGGAACAGCACGCGGCTGTTGTAGTCGCTGGGAATGCCCAAACCGCGCACGCCGACGTAGCTGTAGCCGCGGTCGTTGGATATGTACAAGCCCGGCACGCTGGCCAGCGCTTGCGCAAGTGTTCGGTAACCGTACTTCTGGATCTCATCGCGCGTGATGATTGTTACCGAGGCAGGCGCTTGCGATACCGTCTCCTCATGGCGGGAAGCCGCGAACACCTTGACCTCAACATTGACCAACTGCTCCAGCGTCAAGTTCCGCCAATCGTTGGACGCGGAAGATTGTGTCGTCTCATCAGCCGCGACGGCAGTCGCTGCCAACGCAAACCACAGCGCGGCGACCAACCAAACGCCGAGCCGGTCGCGCCGCCACCGTGCCGGCGCGGGCGATGCGTCCACCATGAGGTGACGATTTAGAAGCGCCACGTGATCCTCCCCAAAACGCTCCTCGGAACCTCCGTGACAAGCGTCGTCTTGTAATTGGCGAATTCGGCATGTTGATTGTCCGCGAGATTCTGCCCCCAAATGCCGATCTCCAGCGATTTGATGGGCCGCCAGGTCACTCCGAGATCTACACGCACATACGAAGGAACGCGCGTTTGGGAAAGACCCAGCACGGGGGCAACTTCGTCCACATAATAAACTGCGCCATCCAGTTCGACGTTGTGGGGCAGATCGAGATAGGAGCGGAGCTGGAATTGATTCTGCGGGCTCTGGTTGTTGATCGGTATGCCTCCTATGTTCGGGCTGATGTGCATCTCCAGCAAGCTATAGCTGGCAATCCATTTCCACTTGTCGGTCGCCTGCCATTCCGCCAATAGTTCAGTGCCGTAGGTTTGACCGCGCTCCGCGTTTTCCTGCGTCAGAGGTATCACCAAGTGCGGCGGGGGCGGATTATTCTCGAGTTGAGGGCTGCCCTGAACGAAGTATCTGAGGCGATCATAGACGTTGTAAAATGCAGTCGCGTCGAACGACAACTGCTTGGTCGGCTCAGCCCGATAGCCCAGTTCGTATGCCAAAAGCTCTTCGGACTTGAAATCCCGGTTCCCAAACACAGAAATCAGGATGGGCGGGCCAGACGAAGGCTGAAAGGCCATCCGATTCTGAAGAATATAAAGATCGTCGGCGGAGGGGGTCCTGACGGCGCGCGACACTGCGGCCCAAATCGTCTGTTTCTCTGTCGGCGTCCAGGCCAACCGCGCGCTCGGTTGCACTTCGAATCCCGTGAAATCGTTATGCTCGAACTTGGAGCCGAGCGTCAGATGCAGACGCTCGGGGACAACTGTGATTTCATCCTGCACGAACGCGCTGAAGACCTCGTGATGGCTGACGGCCGGAGTCAGTGACACCCAGAAGTTCGTGGTGACGTGTTCGTCCAGATAACGGTACCCGAGTCCCCACACGATGTCCTGACGCTCACCCAGGGCAAACCGATGCTGCAGGTCGAAATCATACGTCTCATTCCGGATAATCAGCGGCGCATCCTCCTGCCGTATGTGGTCGTAGTACATCTGCAAGGTCAACTGGGACGTCTCGGAGAAGTCATGCGTCCAGCGGCTCAGAACGTTGCCGCCTTCGTTGTGATCAATGTAGTTGACGCGATTCGCAAACGGCGGAGTCAACATCGCCCAGTCGACTGTTTCCCCCGTATCGCTATAGTAGTAATCTCCTTGCAGCGTCAGACGATTGATGTCGGACTGGTCCCAATCGGCTCGGAAACCGCCGCGCGTCGCGTTCCAAGCGTCCGCCGTGCGGTCGCCGTTGGCATCGACAAAGCCCTCGCGGTCGGCATATTTCACATAGGCGCGATAGAACAGGTTCGTCCCGAGCGTGCCGCCGTAACGGGCCGTCGTGGAAGGCTGATCTTCGGTTCCGTAGGTGACTGTCACCAGCCCGCCCTGAGTGTCTTTGGCGTTCTTGGTGATGATGTTGATGACGCCGTTGACGGCGTTCGCGCCCCAGAGCGTTGCGCCGGGTCCGCGAATGACCTCAATGCGATCAATGTCTTCGAGAGGCACATCTTCTGTGCTCCAGTAGACACCCGCAAACTCGGGTGCATAGACGCTGCGGCCATCAATGAGTACCAGCAGTTTGTTCGAGTATTGGTCGTTGAATCCGCGGGAGCTGATCGCCCAGTGATTCGCGTCCATCTGCGCCACGTCCAGCCCCGGCACCATCCGCAGCAATTCGGGAATACTGGTCAGACCCGACCGCCGTATGTCCTCCTGTGTGATCACATAGATGGCCGCCGGGGACTTGAACAAATCCGCCTGCTTCTTCGAAACGGAGGTCACCTGGATGTTGACCAACTGCTCCAGCGTCAAGTTGTTCCAATCGTTGGACGTGGAAGATTGTACCGCGTCATTGGCTGCGGCCACGCTCACTCCCAGCGCAAGCCATAAGGCGGCGACCGCCACGGTTGTTTCCACGCGAGGCAACCTCAAAGTGCCCACGTGCCGAACGATCTGGCTCGGGGTCGCCAAGCGAGCCAGCGTGGTCGTCCATTTATGGTTCTGCAGTTCGGCGTTCATTTCAAAAGCGGTAGCGGATTGAGACAGCCATTGAGGCCGGGTCCACGCTGAATTCGGACATGCGGAGGATGTAATTGTGCTTGGACAAGGTCTGATCCGCCAGCGCCGCGAGATTGTACCCGTCCAGCCGGATCGACCATTTTTCCGATGGGCGGTATTCCAAGCCGAGGTTCACATACAAATTCGGGCCATAAGGTGTCGTATATCCCGGATCGCTGAGAGGCACTGCGGATGGCGGATTCGGCAACGTGGCGGCGTAGTTCGCGTAATCTTTTGCTCCGGGGAATCCCGAGTAGTAAATCACCGAAGAACTGGCGGTCCACTTCTTGGCGAAGTCGTGCACGAGCGCCAGTTTGGTGATCGAGGGCGCCCAGTTCGCCAAGTCGTCCCCATATCCGTACGGCGCGGCGGTAATCCCTTGGCCGGCCGCCGGCAAGCTCTTGGGCACGGAGGCAGCGACGAGTTTCGACACGCCTTCTGACAACGTCAGGCGCGTGGTTCTGTTGCTGAAGGTCAGCAGGAGTTCGCCGCCGGCAATCTGGAAGTGACCGATGGGCGCCGAATGGTACAGGCTGGGGATCCAACCAATGGCGTCGTAGTCCTCGTAGAATCCGTTGCCGCCCACGCGCCACTGATCGGTCAACTTGCGTTCGTATGAAATCTCGTAAGTGCGAAGCGTTTCGGGGTTCGGGATGGTCCGGTGGCGTTCCCATTCGCCCCACAGCTCCTCATCCGAGCCGCGACGGACCGATTGGCCCGCGATGACCTTGAACGTATCCCGTTCTGTCGGCGTGAACACCACCGTGCCGCGCGGTGACAGCAACCAGTCCGTGAAGGTGTTTTTGTCCGTGCGAAAACTCAGGAACGTCGTCCAGTGGTCGTCGATCCTCCACTGGTGCTCGGCCATGAAAGAAATCGTGTCGGTCTGCCAGTCGCGCTGCGAAACCACCGGCGCGCTATCCAACGCATACGAAAATGGCGGATCGTGAAACCATTCGTGGGAGTAATCGGCGCCGAGCGCCACCGAATGCGCGTCGTTCGGAGTCCACGAAACGATGGCGCGGCTGAACGATTCAGACTCCCGTCCGTGCTGGAAGGGCTGCGGGTCATCCCCCATCAACTGGTCGTTGTAATACCAAATGCGGTAGCTCTGCACCAACTCCAGGTTCCATTCCGGCGACAGGTCCTTCTTGAAACGCGCGGTGGTGGTGAGTTCCTGATTCTGGAACTCGCGCCCGCGCGTCCATTCGTCCAGCGGTATGTCCGACGGCCGCGACGCGGTATAAATATCGCGCATGGGCCGGTCTTGCTCGCCGTCCTGCACGAAACGGGTCCAAAACTCGAACGGCCCGGCCACGTAACTCGCGTAAACCTTGTGCCAGAGATCGCCGAACCCGGCTTCGCCGAGGTTTGCGACCGGTCCTTGGAACGGTTGGCCGGCAACGTTCGCGGGCAGGCCGTTGCCGGCCGGATAGGAGTGCCCGATGTAATATGGGGAGTCAGCCCCTTGCACGTCGGCCAAGCCATAATACAAAAACAAGCCGGACGTATCGCTGAATTTGTACCCGTAACGCGCCTCCGCCGCCGAGTATTGATCCACGGCACCCTGGCGCACGTTCACGTCCGCTCCTTGAAACGTCAGTCCGTTGTACGTTTCCACGTCAATGACCCCGATCAGCGCGCCCGAGCCGTGGGTGGCCGACGCGGGCCCCGACAGGACGCTCACCGAGCGGATGTCCCCAAACAACGGCAGATCGCGCTCGATGTCAGCGCCCATCAACGTGGTGTTGTTCAGCGTGATGCCGTCAACTTGGTAAAGGTATTTGTCTTCGCGGTCGCTGATGATTCCCCGAAATCCAAGATGCGGCCCCAACTGGTTGTGGTCGGCGAATTGGGCGTTCGGGACGTACATTTCCAGCAAATGATTCAAATCTTTCGCGCCCGACTGCTCGATGTCCTGAGCGTTGAGTTCCGTCACGTCCACCGGCAGGCGGCGGAAATCCGTCGCGGTAAATCCGGCGGGGCTTCGGACCTCAACATTGACCAACTGCTCAAGTGTCAAGTTCCGCCAATCGTTGGACGCGGAAGATTGTGCCACCTCATCGGCTGCGGCTGCGCTCACTCCGAGCGCAAGCCACAAGGCGGCGACTCCCAAACCGATCTTCATCGCGGGAGATTCCACTGCAGCTGACAAGCGACGCCATAGCCGTCCCGTGGTCTTGATCGTCTGGTTGTCTCTGTATTCACTTTTCACAGTCATCAAGTTTCGCCGCCGATTGGTCGGGTCGACTCCATTGGAATAGTTGGAATAGCAGGGCGCGTGCGCGATACGCTTCACAGGGCAGAGAGCTGTAATCCTGTAGTCTGATTCTTTGTAAGTATTTGTCTTACAGAAGGCTAAGTAGAACGCTTCTAACCAGATGTAGTTCTCCAGCAAAGAGATACTGGCGATCTTGCAGATGAACACAAACCCGCCACCCTCGAGTTTTCTCCCAAGGCATGCCAAATTTGTCACATTGCATGCCAAATTTGTCACGCTGGAGGCTGATTTTCTGGCGCCGACTTCACTTCAAAACGGCCAATTCACCTGCGCGCAGCCGCCAATCAGCCTGCGCCTTGACTTGCCTGAAAGCTTCGTGCCATAGTCCGCGCTTGTCATGGCGGAGAAAAAACAAGCCGGGTCGATGGACAAGATCGTCGCGCTGTGCAAGCGGCGCGGGTTCATTTTCCAGTCTTCGGAGATTTACGGCGGGATCAACGGCTTCTGGGACTACGGCCCAGCGGGCGCGGAACTGAAGCGCAACATCAAAGACGCATGGTGGAACGATGTCGTGCGCAGCCGCACGGATGTGGTCGGCATCGACGGCACGATCATTACCCATCCGCGCGTCTGGGAAGCCAGTGGCCACGTCGAGTCGTTCACCGACCCCATGGTGGACTGCAAAAAATGCAAAGGCCGGTGGCGCGCCGATCAGTTGCCCGATACGAAATGCCCCGAAGGCGGCCCGCACGAATACACCGAAGCGCGCAAGTTCAACTTGATGTTCAAGACCCACGCCGGCCCGGTCGAAGAAGATGCCAGCGTGTGTTATCTCCGCCCCGAGACGGCGCAGGTCATCTTTGTCCAGTTTCTGAACGTACTCAGTGTCTCACGGCAAAAGATCCCGTTCGGCATCGCGCAAATCGGGAAGGCATTCCGCAACGAAATCAACCCGCGGAACTTCACCTTCCGCTCGCGCGAGTTCGAGCAGATGGAACTGGAGTTCTTCGTCAAGCCCGGCACCGACGCGCAATGGCACGAGTACTGGGTGAACGAACGCCTCAAGTGGTACGAATCCATCGGCCTGCCCGCCGCGAAGCTCAGTTGCTACAACTACAAGAAGGAGGAACTCGCCCATTACGCCAGCGCCTGCGTGGACGTGATGTTCGAGTTCCCGTTCGGCGTGCAGGAGTTGGAAGGCATTGCCGCCCGCGGCGACTTCGATTTGAGCCAGCACCAGAAGTTCTCCGGCAAGAGCATGGAATACTTCGACGACGAGACGAAAGAGAAGTACATCCCGCACGTGGTCGAACCGTCGGCCGGCGTGGACCGCATCGCGCTCGCGCTCATCTGCTCCGCGTATGCCGAGGAGACGATCACCGACGAGGGCGGCAAGACCGAAACGCGCGTCGTCATGCGTTTCGCTCCGCGTATCGCGCCCGTAAAGGTCGCGGTGTTCCCTCTCTTGCGCAACCGGCCGCCGCTCGTTGAGAAAGCGAAGGAAGTCTTCAAACTTTTACAGCCGCATTTCACCACCGAGTGGGATGACCGCGGCAACATCGGCAAACGCTACCGCTATCAGGACGAACAAGGCACGCCGTGGTGCGTCACCATCGACTTCGAAACGCTCGGCGAGAAAGGCCCGGAGTTGAAGGACACCGTCACCCTCCGCGACCGCGACACCATGAAACAGGACCGCGTGAAGATCGACGAGTTGGTGCCGCTGATCTTCGCGAAGCTGCGCGCTTAGATTGTCACCCTGAGCTTGTCCGCCTAAGGCGGGCTTGTCGAAGGGTCTCGTCGTACCCCGCGCCTCTGGGTTTGTTTCAGCTTTGCCAGGAACGTTTCGGCCCTTTTCGTTTGCTCTTCCACGTGTCGGGTCTTCTCGTTCAGGTATCGCTGGCCGGTGATCGGTGAGTTTTGCAGGCTGTCGGCCCAGGCGCGCAACTGGCGCGAGATGGATTCGGCCAGTGATTTCAAATCGGAAATCTGATATTTCAAATGCTCGAAGTGCGCCAGCCGCTCCAGCAGGCACAGCATCGACCGGACTTCTCCAGCAGAACCACGCGCGATGTAGAGAAACGTCAGCAGTTCCTGCGTCGTGCCGCGCTCGAAGCCTTCGGCCACGTTGTTGGGCAAGAGGCTCGCGCACAACGACAGAGTCCCTCAGCACGACGCGGTTTAGTTCCAACGTGATGCCGGCAGGAATTCGAAGTAGCCGACTTTGAGTTGGCCGTCTTCTTCCAACAGCACTACTTTCACGTTAAAGGACGGCTTGAAGTTCGGGTCTTTCTGAAGGTCTTCCGGTTTCATGTCCATCTCCAGCGCCGCCTGTCTGAGTTGCTCGGACGTCAACTGTGTTGCGATCTGGCCGTGAACGCTGGCGCGACGGACGTCGGCGGGAATCGAATCGGGCATCGCGCCAATCGCGGACGCCGACTCTATGGCTCCGGATTCTTCCGGGCTGCGGCGGTTGAGCACGTCGCGGTCGGTTGAGAACACCGTGAGCGATTCGACCGATTGCGGCAGGCCGTACAGTTCCTCGACCTTTTTCATCAACTCGGCGAAATTCGCCGGGGTGACATTCATGAACGGCGACTGCTCGTTGCGCTCGAGCGTGAGCGCGTCCGTCGGCGCCACAAACTGGTTCAGCGTCATGCGCGCCTTCGCGTAGCCGGAAAGCAATCCGTAGGCCTCCTGGTACTTCTGGCTGGCGATGGCGTGGACGAACGGCGCAGCCGCTTGCACGGTTCGCAGGTCTTCGGGCGTCATCTGCTGCTGCGCCGGTTCCGCCGGGGCAGCCGGTGCTGTCGGTGCCTCATTCTTGCTGCCGCCGCAACCGGCGAACAAAAGCGTCAGTGTCGCTGCCAACAGAAACCTAACAGCCAGCCGCAATGCGCCTCTCATACCCAACGCGTAGCCCACGGATGTTCCGAAATCAAACTCAAACGCACAACGAAGTTCGCTGGAACAAAGTCCTCGATTTTTCCTTGCCGTTCGCTAACATTTTGCCGAGGGGCAAATCGATTACGCTCAAGCATGAAAGAATACCTGGATCTTATCAGACTGGTGTTGGAGCAAGGGACTCTCAAGCACAGCCGCACGGGCGTCGAGACGATTTCGTATTTCGGCGCGCACTACAGGGTTGATCTTTCCAAAGGTTTTCCGTTGCTCACCACTAAGGAAGTGAACTGGCCGGCCGTGTTGCGCGAGTTGCTCTGGTATCTGTCCGGCGAGGACCACATTCGCAATCTCCGCCAGTACACCAAAATCTGGGATGCGTGGGCCGACGAGAACGGGAATCTGGAAACGGCTTACGGCCGATACTGGCGCCGTTTCCCTCATCCGTATCAGGACGCAAAAGGCCAGTGGCAGGTGCGCGAGGTGGACCAGATTCAGTATGTCCTCGACACGTTGCGCAAGGAACCGACCAGCCGGCGAATGGTCGTGACCGCTTGGGAACCGGGCAACGCCACCACCAGCAAATTGCCGCCGTGCCACTACAGTTTCGTGTTCAACGTACAGGGCGACAAGCTGAGCTGTCACCTCACGCAGCGTTCGGGCGACCTCGCGCTCGGCATTCCGTTCAATCTCGCCGCTTACGCCGCTCTGACGCAGATGATCGCACAGGAGGTCGGCTTGCAGATCGGCTGGTTCAGTCACACGATTGTTGATGCGCACGTTTATACGGCCGTTCCCGGTAGCGACATGGCGGAGTACGATCACGTGCCGGGCTTGCGCGAACAATTGAAGCGCAAGCCGCGCCCGTTGCCGCGTCTGGTCATCGCTAAAAAACCTTTCGACGACCTCAAGTTTGAAGACTTCAAGTTGGAAGGGTACAAGCCGCATCCCAAGATCAAATTCAAGGTGGCCGTATGAACCACGCCCCGAGCGGGATAAAGATCACGCTCATCGCGGCGATGTCTGAAGACAGCACGATCGGCCACGAGGGCAGGATTCCCTGGCATATCAGCGACGACCTCAAACGGTTCAAGCGGCTAACAATGGGCTATCCGATCATCATGGGCCGCAAAACGTACGAGTCTATCGGCAAGCCGTTGCCGGGCCGCACGAACATCGTGCTCACGCGCAATCCGCAATTCCGGGCGCCCGACGGTGTCCACGCATTCGGCGATCTCGACGCCGCGCTCGACTTCTGCCGGCAACAGCAAGCGCAAACCGCGTTCGTCATCGGCGGCGCGGAGCTCTACCGGCAATCCATTGGTCGCGCCGACACGCTGTTGTTGACCCACGTGCACAAACGAATCAGCGGCGACGCAAGGTTCCCCGAGTTCGACCGCTCGCAGTGGCGGGAAGTTTCCCGCCACGACACGGATGAATATTCGTTCATCGAATACACGAGGCGCACACCATGACTGACAACATTTATCACGCCGGCGGCGTAATCCAATTCCTGGGCACGTCCGACGGCCTGCCGTCGGCGGATCGTTTCCACGCATCGCTCCTGGTGCGGCTTGCCGGCCAGATGATCCTGCTCGATGCGGGCGAGCCTTGCAGCCACATGTTGAAGCGGTTCGGCGTGGACTTCAACGCGATCGACGCCGTGATCATCACGCACACGCACAGCGATCACGTCGGCGGCCTGCCGATGCTGATCCAATCGATGTGGCTGGAACAGCGGACGCGACCGCTGCCGCTCTGGATGCCGCGGCGCGCGATTCGTCCGCTGCAAGAGTGGCTGCGAACGTGTTACCTGTTCGACGAACAGTTGCCGTTTCGCATCCAGTGGCGTCCGCTGGCGGAAACCCCGACACGGAGTGTCGGGGCGCAGCGAGTCGGAGCCGTGCGATTTCGCGCGTACCGCGCGACGCATCTCGACTACGCCAGTTCTGAATTTAAGAAGAAATATCCGCAAGTCGGATTCGATGCGTTCTGTCTCTGCCTCGAAGGGGGCGGCAAACGCATCGGTTACTCTGGCGATCTGGGAAGCCTGGAAGACCTGCGCCCGCTCTGCGCCAAACCGCTCGACGTTCTGGCGGTCGAACTGGCGCATTTCCACCCGGACCGGTTGGTGGACTTTCTTCGACCATGCGACGTCCGCCATGTCATTGTCACCCACATGTCGCGCGCCGTGCGTGCGCGCCTGCGCGAGGTGAAAGCACGGTTGCGGAGCTTGCGCCCGAAGAAAATCACATATGCCGGTGATGGCGACGTGATCGAATTCTGACTGCGACATGGCGATGACGGAAGTCGACAACGACTCTCAATGCAGAACAGGTGTGCTAGTCGCTCTACGAGGATTTTGTCTGATGTCGAGACCTGCGCCTATTCGATCTTTCCGTCAGCTCGCACTCAAATCGGTCGCAGTTTCTCTATAGGGTTAGCAGGGTTCAGTTCTTCCCTTGGATCTCTGAATTGACCGGGCACCACTTTTTTGAGGTAACGTAAGAACATTTCAGTGTTCCGCAGTTTGGAAAATTCATTTGGAGAAATATCTTTATTGTGTGCCCAGAAACTTTCGGCAACAATCTGACTCAGATCGCCATGCCACGGCTTGAAGTATTCTCGCGGGAAAGAAGCGATATTCAAAGTCATCAATTTCTCCTTTATTCCGCTCTTTCTGGGAACGAGATATTCAACCGCTTGCCAGAAATTGAACTTATAAATAGACTGGCATTCTCTGCGGGCTTCGTGCGTTAGTACGGTAGCCGACACGTCCATGTCGCGGGAGAGTTGAAAGGCTTCAACGATTGGTTTTCCAGCGAAGCAGTTCTTTTTCACCAAGAATTGTCCAAATGATATAACGCCTCGGACTGGCAATCCATAGTCAAACATGTACCGCGAGAATGCTATGGCCAGGAATATAAAGTTGTTCCATTTTACTTGCTTTGCCTTTTCGTCAGCGTCATTGGCATACGCACTCGTCATCAAAATCGTGTCTGAGAAAGCTATCGACTCTACTTCTCCCAGTAATCTTGTAGCTAGTTTAATGTTGCCTTTCACCGTTCCGATTAGCTGCTTTTTCACGATGGTGTCCGCCTCGGCTATGAATTCGATGACCCTTATTGCGGCCCGATCCAGCTTCTCCTCAGAGTTGTTCTCCAGAAAGTTTTCATACCCTAGTATGTCAAAAAGTCCGATTATGCCCTTCTTCGGTTCTACAGCTGTAGGCTGTTCCTTTGGCGAATTCTGTGGTCTTCGCTTCATAACCGCTAGAACGCTATGATGGCCGCAACCAGCAACGACAGGACCGCCCGCCCGATCCAACCCGACCGCGTCCAAGGACATTCCTTATCGAAGCGCACTACCATACCCTGATACAGCCGTCGCCTCGCTGGCCCAAGTAAATGAGGTTCTCGAATGTATGACCTATGCATAGCATGTCGCGAATCGTAGGCTTTCGGATTGCGGGCGTCAATAATGCACTCGATTATCTGTCATCAGTCACACCCACAACTGACGGTCCAGCGAGCGGTATTGAATGGCTTCGGAGATGTGCTGCGATTGGATGGCGCTAGGAGCGCCATGAATCGCTGCTGAGCGGTCGAGGTCGGCGATTGTGCGGCTCACCTTCAGGATGCGGTCGTAAGCGCGCGCGCTCAGGTTGAGTTCCGTCATCGCCATCTTCAGCAATTCCTGGCATTCCTCGTCGAGCCGGCAATGTTCCTTGATATCTTTCGGCGACATCCGCGCGTTGCAGCTCACGCCATCCCGCCCCGCAAATCGGCCACGTTGGATCTGCCGCGCTTCTTCCACGCGAACGCGGATCGTTTCCGAAATCTCCCCTGTCCCTTCGCCGGCCATTTCCTTGTACTTGACGGCGGGCACTTCGACGTGAATGTCCACCCGGTCGAGCAGCGGTCCCGAAATCTTGTTGCGGTAACGCTGGATCATCGCTGGCGAACAACGGCACTCGCGCTTCGGATCGCCGTAGAACCCGCACGGGCACGGATTCATGGCGGCAACCAGCATGAAATTGGCGGGAAACGTCATCGTGCCCGACGCGCGTGAGATGACGACGCGGCTTTCCTCGATCGGTTCGCGCAACGCTTCCAGCACGTCGCGGTGAAACTCGGGTAGCTCGTCCAGAAACAGCACGCCGTTGTGCGCGAGGCTGATCTCGCCCGGCGTCAGATTCGATGTGCCGCCGAGCAGTCCGGCGTTGCTGGTTGTGTGATGCGGTGAGCGAAACGGACGCGTCGCCACCAACGCCTGCCCTTTTGGCAACAGCCCTACGATGCTGTGGATCTTCGTCGTCTCCAACGCTTCTTCCAGCGTCGTCTGCGGCATGATCGTCGGCATGCGCCTGGCGAGCAGCGTCTTGCCGCTGCCCGGCGGACCGATCATGATGATGTTGTGGCCGCCCGCCGCTGCGACCTCGAGAGCGCGCTTGACATGCTCCTGCCCTTTCACGTCGGCAAAATCAATGTCGTACTGCCGCGTCTGCTGAAAAATCTGCGTTGGATCCTCGCGCAGCGGAGCAAGCTCGCGTTTGCCCGCGACGAACTCCGCCACCTCGCGCAGATTGCGCGCGGGAAAAACGTCGATTCCCTGCACGACGGCGGCTTCGGCAGCGTTGTCGGCGGGAACGATGAGGCCGCGTTTCTTCTGTTCGCGCGCGCACAACGCAATAGGAAGCACGCCGTTGACGCTGCGCACTTCGCCGCTGAGCGCGAGTTCACCAACGATGGCAAAGTCCGCGAGGTTGGGCGCGACGATTTGTTCGTTCACGGCGAGAATGCCGATGGCGATGGGCAAATCGAAGCTCGGTCCCTCCTTCTTCACGTCGGCGGGCGCGAGATTGATCGTCGTGCGGCCCATGACGTATTTGAAGCCGCTGTTTTCAATCGCCGTCTTGACGCGGTCGCGCGATTCCTTGACCGCAGCATCGGGCAAACCGACGATGATCACCGCCGGTTGTCCCCAGCCGGCGTTGACCTCGATCTCGATGGGATACGAATCGATGCCGAGCACCGCCGCAGAATGAACTCTTGCGAGCATGACCTCTCCCCGTTCTCCTTGCCGCCCTTCTTACACAAATGGACGCGACAAGTCGAATATGTTTTTTGGGGAAGTCGGTGCAGATGCCAAAGGCGCGCAAGAAATCCGGCCTTGCCAACCCGGCTGTGAACCGTTAGCATCACGGACATGAAAGCACGCCCCGGTGCTCAGTCGCAATTCGCGCTTCGGATATGAGCGTCTTCACCGATCCAATCTTCCTGAGAGCCATCGAGCGGATCGTGCTCGCCTTGGCCGGCGCTTATCTCGGATTGCTCGGCTACAAGCTCTTTCTCTACGGCATGGCGTCCGGCAGAAGCGCCCCCGGCCCGCAATCGCGTATCGTCACCGCGCTCTACTCCGGTGCCGCTCCCGGCCTTTTTTTCATCCTCGTGGCCGGGCTGGTTGTCATCGTGATGGGCTACACGAGCGGCCCACAACAACCGGCCGCACGGATTCGCACCGGGCCGGTGTCAATGACACGCACCAACGACAGAACCGAATTCCTCAAGCAGATTACCCTGTTAAAAGAAAACGACAAGCTCCACCAGACCATGATTCAGGACCTGAAATTGCAGCTCGCGTCGGCCCGAACAAGCAACACGATGGAGCGAACGGTCGTCGAACAAATGCAGCAATCCGTCAACGCGGCGGCTCCCAACGTGGACGTGAACGCTCTTGCCAGGCAGATTCGGGAGTTGAGCGACGCAGCGGACCAACTCCAAAACGAAAACGACGCCCTCCGCACCGAGAACGCCACCCTCCGCGCGCAAAGCTCCCAGCAGTGATTCGCCATCCGTGGCGCACCCGGCGGCCTGCTCGCGTGCCGTTTACGGAGTCGTGCCCTACCATCGTCAGTAGATGTACGGCTCGCTCAGGTCGAATGCGTTCTGGATGAGGCTGACTGCGTTGGGTTTCCTGGCGTCGTTGCGCATGAGCACTTCGACGATGTCGAACCGGAATTTGATGGGCGGATTGTCGAGCAGCCGCAGGTAATCGAGCGCGACCTTGGTGATGTGCCGTTGCTTGCGTTCGTCCACGGCTTCGCTCGGCGCGCCGAACTGCTCGCTCTCCCTCGTTTTCACCTCGACGAACACCAGCCAGTCTTTGTGCCGGCAGACGATGTCGATCTCACCGCTGCGACTGCGAAACCCGCGCAGCAGGATCTTGTACCCGTGCCGGCGCAGGTATTTCGCCGCCGCCTTCTCACCGCGTGCGCCGAGTTCCTGTTTGGCAGTGGCTGTCTTCGGTCGCCTGAGCCAGTTGAATCGCATGCCCGCCTCACCAATGAAAAAAGTTGTATGGCAAGCGGCACGAAATGAAAAGGTGATTCTGCCCGTGACCTGCCGTCTCCCGCGCTTCGTTAACCCCGAAAGCCTTCGGGGCAGGGAAACGCGGCTACAACGGCTGCCCTGCGGCGCTGCTCGCGAGAGTGACGAACTCGACTTGAACAGGCTCGACGGTCTGGCGCACCGGCGCGAACGATTTGCGATGCACGGGCGACGGTCCGTACTTTTCCAGCGCCGCGAGATGCTCAGGCGTAGCGTAGCCTTTGTGTCGGGCAAAGTTATATTGCGGAAACTGCTCGTGAAGCTTGATCATCATGCGGTCGCGCGTGACCTTGGCGATGACGCTGGCAGCGGCAATGGAAAAGCTCTTGGCGTCGCCACCGACAATCGCCTTCTGGCGAATGCGGATGGCGGGAACGCGCAGGCCATCCACGAGAACATAGTCGGGTTTGACGGGCAGCGTGTCGAGGGCGAACACCATCGCGCGCCAAGTGGCGCGGAGGATGTTGTAAGCGTCAATGACTTCGACGTCGGACATGCCGATGGCCCAGTGGACGTCGGGACGCGCGGTTAGCTCGGCGTAGAGTTCGTCGCGTTGTTCGGGCGTGAGTTGCTTGGAGTCGTTGAGGACTTTGTGGCGGAAATCGCGCGGCAGGATTGCGGCAGCGGCCACGACCGGGCCTGCAAGCGGCCCGCGGCCCGCTTCGTCCACTCCCGCAACGATGGTCGCTCCGTCATCGTACGCGCGCTTCTCGTGACGGAGCGAAGGCATTCAGTTCCCCCGTTGTAGCGGCGCTCTGTGAGCGCCGTTGCTGTAAGCATGCGCATAACTACGGCGGCCATAGACCGCCGCTACGGCATCAGGGTCTCGGAATCGGTTCACAAAAATAGCGGCTACGCCTCTTCGACCTTGGTGGCCGTCTTGCCGACGCGTTTGCGCAGGTAGTACAGCTTGGCGCGGCGCACTGAGCCTTCGCGTTCGACTTCGATCTTCTGGATGAACGGGGAGTTCACCGGATAAACGCGCTCGACGCCTTCGCCATAGCTGATGCGGCGGACCGTGAAGGTTTCGCGCAGGCCCCTGCCCTGCTTGTTGATCACGATACCAGAGAAAACCTGGATGCGCTCGCGGTCGCCTTCCTTGATGCGGGAGTGCACTCTGACACTGTCGCCCACCTTGAAGGGCACAAGGTCGGTTCGCAGTTGTTCTTTCTCAAGTTTTTCAATCACATTCATGGTCTTTCTCCTGTCCAAATTGTCCAGCGCCTGTTCCACGTCCACGGCAGACGGGCGTGACTTGGCACGTTTCACGTGCCGCCCGTCCTACTTTAACAAATCAGGCCTTCGCTCTTTTGTCCGCTGGCGCGCCTGTTCAGCGCGCCACTTCGCAATCGCCGCGTGATCGCCCGACAGCAACACGTCCGGCACGCGCATCCCGTGAAACTCGGGCGGGCGCGTGTACTGCGGCCCCTCCAGCAAACCGCTGGCGAACGAATCGTCGCCCGCGCTTTGCTCGTCGCCCAACACACCGGGCAACAGCCGCACGACGGCGTCCACCACGACCGCCGCGGCCAGCGCGCCGTTCGTCAACACGTAATCGCCGATGCTGACTTCCTCATCGACGAGCGTCTCGCGCACGCGTTCGTCCACGCCTTCGTAGTGGCCGCAAATGACAATCAGATGCGGCTTCTCTGCAAACTCCTGCGCACGCTTCTGCGTGAACGGCGTTCCTTGCGGCGTCATTAACACGACGCACGAATCAGCGTGCTGCAACTTCTCAACAGCTTCAAAGATCGGTTCGGGCTTCATCAACATGCCCGGTCCACCGCCGTACGGCTTGTCGTCCACCACGTGGTGCTTGTCGTGGGTGAACTCCCGCAGGTTGTGCACCCGAATCTGAACCAGCCCCTTTTCGCGGGCGCGCTTCAAAATGCTTTCGTCCAGCGGCCCCTCGAACATCCGAGGGAACAACATGAGTATGTCGAATTCCATCCGTCGCGCTGGCGCTCGTCGCGGTTACTCGTGGCTGCCTTCGCCACTTTCTCCCGCAATGGGTCTGCCTTCCGGCTCGACGATTTCCAGCATGGCCCGTTTGCCGTGTTTGGCAGCGGCGCTCGTCAACAAGGTGCGGATTGCCGTAATGGTGCGCCCGCTTTTGCCAATGACCTTGCCGATGTCGGCCGGGTTCAGTCGCACCTCAAAGACGACGACGCGCTCTCCGTCCACTTCCTTGATGTCCACCTCCTCGGGATAATCGACCAACGCCTTGACCACGTATTCGATAAACGCTTTCATTGCGCTCCCATCCAACAGCCTTCACCGCCGCGCGCGGTCGCGAGCCGTGGGTGTTCCTCAGGCCGTTTTGGCCGCCCGTTCAGCCTTTTCTGCCTTCTTCAAAATGCTGCGCACGGTGTCGCTGGGCTGGGCGCCCCGTTGGATCCAGTATTTGGCCCGTTCCAGATCAACCGCAAAATTGTTTTCGGCCTTCTGGGGGTTATACGTCCCCAGGTTCTCAATGAACCGTCCGTCGCGGGGGCTGCGCCCGTCCGCCACGACAATACGATACCTCGGCACGTTCTTCGTACCCACTCGCCGCAATCTGATTCTTACTGCCACGATTCATTCTCCTGTTGTAGCGGCGGCCTATGACCGCCGTGTATTTCAAATCCATCTTCGGCGCTCGTTCACCCCGACATTGGATGTCGGGGCAGGGAGCGCCGCTACAGTTACGGGGCCAGCTTCGGCAATGCGCCTTTGCGCATCATCGCTTTCTGCATCTTGCCCATGTCTTTCATCATTCGCTTCATCATGCCGAACTGCTTCAGCAAATCGTTGACCTCAGCCACGGTCGTCCCGCTCCCACGAGCGATGCGCGTACGGCGGCTCGCATTCAAGATTTCGGGACGGCGGCGCTCTTCCCGCGTCATCGACTGCACAATTGCCTCGACGCGCTTGAGTTGAGAGTCGCCCGGGCCAAGGTCTTGCATTTTACTCATTCCGGGCAACATGCCAAGCAGATTTTCCAGCGGCCCAAGTTTCTTGAGCTGCTGCAGTTGCCCAAGGAAATCGTCAAAGTTCAAGCTCTGGTTGGCGATTTTCTGCTGCATCTCCTCGGTGTTCTTCAGGTCGAACGCCTCCTGGGCCTTTTCCACAAGCCCCACCACGTCGCCCATGCCCAGGATCCGTCCCGCCATCCGCTCCGCATAAAACGGTTCAAGGTCGTCCAGCTTCTCACCGACGCCCGCAAACTTGATCGGCTTGCCCGTGACCGTGCGCATCGAGAGCGCCGCGCCGCCGCGCGCATCGCCGTCAAGTTTGGTCAGCACAATTCCCGTGATCTTGAGCGCCTTGTCGAAATGCTCGGCGATGTTGACGGCCTCCTGCCCCGTCGCTGCGTCCGCTACGAGCAGGATTTCCTTCGGCGCAAGCAAATCGCGCATCCGAACAAGCTCCTGCACCAACTCTTCGTCAATGTGCAGTCGCCCCGCCGTGTCGAAGATCAACGTGTCGCGTCCCTGCGCCTGCGCGGCCGAAACCGCCTGCCTGCAAATCTTCATGACATCTTTCTCATCGCGCATCGAGAACACCGGAATCTGCAATTGCCTGCCGAGCGTCTCCAACTGATCGATCGCTGCCGGTCGGTACACGTCGCACGCCACGAGCAACGGCTTCCGTCCTTGCTTTGCCAGCAGCTTCGCCAGCTTTCCACAAGTCGTCGTCTTGCCGCAGCCATGCAGCCCGACCACCATCCAATTCCCGGTTTTGTTTGGTGGCACAGGCGTCCCTGCCTGTGTCTCCCCACCGCCCATCAATACGACCAGTTCATCGTGAACAATCTTGACGATCTGCTGGCCCGGCGTGACGCTCGAAAGAACTTCCTGACCGAGCGCGCGCTGCTTGGTGCGCTCGACAAAATCCTTAACGACCTTGTAGTTGACGTCCGCTTCCAACAGCGCGAGCCGCACTTCGCGCAGCGCATCGGCGACGTTTTTCTCCGTCAGTTTGCCGTACCCGCGCAGGTTCTTGAAAACGGCCTGCAACTTCTCTGAAAGTGAATCGAACATAGGTCAACCGCTCGCCCGCCAATATCAGCCTTCCGCGAAGATGTGCAAGAAAATTAGAACCCATCCGGAAACTCCTGTCGGTTGTCACCCTGAGCGAAGCGAAGGGTCTCTGTCGTTCGGGAAATTTTGGAAACACCAGAGATTCTTCGCTTCGCTCAGAATGACAGATTCTCGGGAATGAGTATTCCGTATAGTTTCTAGGCTGACAGGCCAAGCGAGCAGACGATAACGATGTTGCCGTGTTTGGCAGACAAACCGGGCTTTACGCTCTCACGCTCAACGCTGTACGAGGAATTACTCCGCCACCCGTTCGATCTTTGCGCCGAGGTGTCGCAGCTTTTGGTCGATCCGTTCGTAGCCACGATCAACGTGGTAGATGCGGTTAACCTCGGTTTCCCCATCGGCCGCCAGCCCCGCGAGCACCAGCCCCGCGCTGGCGCGCAGATCGCTGGCCATGACAGGAGCACCGCTCAGCTTCTTGACGCCTTTGACGATGGCGCTGTTGCCTTCCAGCGAAATGTCGGCACCAAGGCGCGACATTTCGCTGATGTGCATGAAGCGATTTGGGAAAACCTTTTCGGTGATCACGCTGATGCCCGGCGTCACGGTCATCACGGCGCTCATCTGGGCCTGCATGTCGGTCGGAAAACCGGGATACGGCATCGTGATGACATCGACCGGTTTCAACTCACCCGTGCTTTGAACGCGGATCGCGCCGTTGGTTCGTTGGACGCTAATGCCCACCTCCTCAAGTTTGTCGCGCACGGCGTGCAAATGATCGGCGCGCGCCCCTTTAATTTCGATGTCGCCACCTGTAATGGCAGCGGCCGTCATGAACGTGCCCGCTTCGATCCGATCGGGAATCACTGTATAGTCGGCCCCGTGAAGCTGCTCCACACCCTCGATTTCGATAATGTGGCTGCCGCCGCCCTTGATTTTCGCGCCCATGGCGTTCAGGAAATTGGCGAGGTCTTCAACCTCAGGCTCGCAGGCGGCGCTTTCGATGTACGTCGTACCCTTGGCCAGCACGGCGGCCATCATCACGTTGCCCGTGCCCAGCACGGTCGAACCGAAACGGCCACCCATGAATACATCCGTGCCAACCAGTTCATGGCACCGCGCATGGACGTAGCCGTTTTCCACCAGCACTTCCGCGCCGAGCCGTTTCAGTCCCTTGATATGCTGGTCAATCGGCCGGTCACCGATCACGCAGCCACCGGGCAGCGACACTTTGCAGTTGTGCAGCCGCGCGAGCAACGGACCAAGCAAGCAGACTGAGGCGCGCATCTTGCGCACCAGCTCGTATGGCGCGACGCCGAGCGGATGATGCGCCTGCGCTTCGACGATACCTTCCTCCTTGTGATGCGTCACCTTCACGCTGAGCCAGCGCAGGATGTCGCACATGAATTGGATATCGCTGAGATTCGGCACGCCGCGAATGACACACGGTTCACTCGTGAGTAACGTGGCGGCGATAATTGGCAGCGCGGCGTTCTTCGAGCCGCCGATCTGAACGGTTCCGCGAAGCGGATTTCCCCCACTGATGATAATCTTTTCCATAGCTCCCTCCTTGGTGAAAGCTATTTGGCACTTCACTACGTCTGTTGTAGACGCGCTTCCGTGAAGCGCGGTCCCCACGGCGCTTCGTAGAAGCGCCTCTACAACCTCGGCACGGCGACGATGACACGCTCGTGTCCCTGCAAATCTTTCACGACCCGATCGATTTCGTATCCTGCTTTGACAAACAACGCTTCGACAGCCGCGCGCTGACCCGCACCCATTTCCAGCGCGACGAATCCCGAAGGCTTCAAGACACGCTTGGCATCCATGACCAAGCGTTGAATAACTTCGAGCCCATCCTCACCCGCCGAGAGTGCACGCACGGGCTCAAAGTCTCTAACCTCCTTCGGCAGCTTCGCCAGTTCCCCCGTGGCGATATAAGGCGGATTCGAAACAATCACATCCGCACGCAAGCCGTCGGGCAAAACTCCTATCAAATCGCCCTGCAAAAAGCGAATGTTTTTTTCAACTTCGTGCCTCGCCGCGTTGGAAGCCGCCACTTCCAAGGCCTCCGCGCTCACATCCGTCGCATAAATTTCAATTTCTCCGGTGGCACAGGCGTCCCTGCCTGTGGCCATCAACTTCTTCGCCAGCGCCACCGCAATGCAGCCGCTGCCAGTGCCGACGTCAATGATGGTGAGCGGTGAGCCGTAAGTGGTGAGTGGAGCGTCCGTTGGTGGCACAGGCGTCCCTGCCTGTGGCTGTTTGCCCTTCAACCTCTCCAGCACCGTCTCCACCAACAACTCCGTCTCCGGTCGCGGGATCAACACGCGCCTGTCCACCGCAAACCTCAGCCCTAAAAACTCTGCCTCGCCCGTGATGTACTGCAACGGCTCGCCCGCCGCCCGCCGCTTCACCAACTCTCGCAGTTTCTCCAGCGTGGCCTCGTCCAACTCCCGTTCGAATTCGACATAGAGATCGAGCCGCTTCTTTTTCAGGAGATGAGCCAGCAGCAACTCGATGTTCAACCGGGGCGACTCAATCCCATGCTTCTCGAAAAAAGGAGTCGTCTTGTTGATGACATCCAAGATGTGCACGGGCGGGAGATTACACAAATGAGCGAAAGGGTGAAAGGATAGACCAAGTGTATTGCGGCCTTGTAAGCCTCGCGTGTAACCTTCTCGTTCCCGCGCTTCCTGTCCCTGACAAAATGTGCGGTGGCTTTGCGTGACAGCCAGCACCTGTACGAGCTTACTGAGCATGCCGCCTTCAGAAAGTCTGGCAGCGAATACTCGGGGGCCGGCATGACGCTCTTCAGTCCTCTCTCCCTGCCACGCTTAAACGCTTCTGGTAATCGTCCGTCATCAGGGTCTCAATCAACTCGTCAAGGTCGCCTTCAAGTATCGCTGGCAAATTCTGAATCGTGAGGTTGATGCGGTGGTCGGTGACGCGGTTTTGCGGAAAATTGTAGGTGCGGATTTTCTCGCTGCGGTCGGCGGTGCCGATCTGGCTGCGACGGGCGGCGGTCAGCTTGGCCTGTTCTTCCTCCTGTCTGTGCGCGAGGAGACGCGAACGGAGAACGCGCAACGCCTTGTTCTTGTTTTTCAACTGGGAACGCTCGTCGGCGCAACGGACGATGAGGCCGCTGGGTTTGTGGTGGATTTGGACGGCGCTGTCGGTTGTGTTCACGCCTTGGCCGCCGGGGCCGCTGGCACGGCAGACGGTGATCTCAAGTTCCTCGGGTTTGATCTGCACGTCCACTTCCTCGGCCTCTGGCAAAACGGCAACCGTCGCCGTCGAAGTGTGAATGCGGCCTTGTGCCTCGGTCTCAGGCACGCGCTGAACGCGGTGGACGCCGCTTTCGTAGCGGATCTTCCTGTAAACATCCTGGCCGAGCATCGAGAAGACAATTTCCTTGAACCCGCCGCGTTCGCTGGGGCTGGTGTCCATCACCTCAATCTTCCAACCCTGCGCATCCGCGTACTTGCTGTACATGCGGAACAAATCGGCGGCGAACAACGCCGCTTCCTCACCGCCTGTGCCGGCGCGGATTTCGACGATGGTGTTGCGCGAGTCGTTCGGATCAGGAGGGACAAGACCGATCTGCACATCGCAAGAGACTTTCTCCAACTCCTTCCGGAGCGTCTCCAACTCTGCCTTTGCCAATTCGGCCAACTCGTGATCGCTACCGCCAGCGAACTGCTCGTTCTCGACAATCTGTTTCTGAATCGCTTCCCAGCGCGCATGGTCGGCAAGTAGTTTCTTGAGTCGCTGGAGTTCGCGCGCCAGCTCGCCAGCGCGCCGTTGATCGGCATAGACCGCTGGATTGGCGAGTTCGGCCTCGAGTTCGGCCGCTCGCTTGCGAAACTTTTCGATGTTGGGAAGGACGTTCATTGTTTCAGTTGGCAGCACAGGCGTCCCTGCCTGTGAAACTGGGGAACGCAGGCAGGGACGCCTGCGCCACCAAAGGGAAGTGCAGCTACTTGGCTTTCTTGGCGTACCGCTTCTGGAAGCGTTCAACGCGGCCCGCCGTGTCGACGTACTTCTGCGTGCCCGTGAAGAACGGATGACACTTCGAGCAGATGCCGATACGCATGTCTTTGTGTGTGGACCGGGTCTTGATGATGTTGCCGCACGCGCAGTGGATGACCGCATCGACATATTCTGGATGAATCTTTGCTTTCATGATCAAGAACTGGGAACGTAGCGGAATGCACCGCCGGTTGCAAGTTGAATTTAACCGTTTGGAGTGCTGCGGCTTGACGCAGCTTTGGGAGAACGGCAAAGCGGTGACAAGTCGCCGCACTCCAAAATCTATTCGTGGCGTTTGACGATCAGAGTGGCGTTGTGGCCGCCGAAACCGAGTGAATTATTGACGCAGACATGGACCTTCATTTCGCGAGCCTTGTTGGGAACGTAATCGAGGTCGCACTCGGGATCGGGGTTTTCGTAGTTGATTGTCGGTGGCACGATGTTGTGCTGGATGGCCAGCGCACAAATGGCGGTTTCGACCGCACCTGAAGCGCCGAGCAGGTGACCGGTCATCGACTTCGTCGAGCTGACGGCCAGCTTCTTCGCATGCGCGCCGAAGACCTTCTTGATGGCCTGCGTCTCGCATTTGTCGCCGACGGGCGTGGACGTCCCGTGGGCATTGATGTAATCGATCTGCTCGGGATTGAGTCTGGCATGGTTCAACGCCATCACCATCGAGCGGGCTGCGCCTTCGCCTTCAGGAGCGGGTGAGCTCATGTGATAGGCGTCGCCCGTGATGCCGTAGCCCACAATCTCACAATAAATGCGCGCGCCACGTCGCTTGGCGCGTTCGAGCGATTCGAGAATGCAGACGCCGGCCCCCTCGCCCATGACGAAGCCGTCGCGCTCCGCGTCAAACGGGCGGCTGGCGCGCTGCGGCTCGTTGTTGCGGGTGCTCATGGCGCGCATCGAGCAGAAACCTGCGTAGCCAAGTTGCGTGATGGCCGCCTCGCTGCCGCCGGCGATCATGACGTCAGCATCGTTGTGGACAATGGCGCGAGTTGCTTCGCCGATGGCATGCGTGGCGGTGGCGCACGCCGAGACGACGGCGAGATTCGGACCTTTTGCGCCGAGCAGCATCGAGACGTAGCCGCTGGCCATGTTGACGATGAGCATTGGGATCATGAATGGTGAGACGCGCCCAGGGCCTTTCTTGAGCAGGATCGCGGTTTGCTCTTCGATCGTTTCCATACCGCCGATGCCCGAGCCGATCAGCACACCGACACGGTTCAAATCTTCCTTGTCGCACTCCAGTTTCGAATCGGCAACAGCCAATTTTGCGGCGCCGATGGCGTACTGGGTGAAACGGTCGGTGCGACGCGTTTCCTTGGCGGGCATGAAATCTTCGGGGTTGAAGTCCTTGACCTCACCGCCGATCTTGCAGTCAAAGTTGGTGGTGTCGAACCGCGTCACCGGACCGATGCCGCTGTTGCCAGCCAGCAGATTCTGCCAGAAAACGTTGAGGTCGCTGCCCAGCGGGGTGACGACTCCCATCCCTGTGATGACAACGCGCCGTTCGCTCATGGTGACTCGTAAATGCCGGTAAAAAAATGGGGCACAAAGCGCGAAATTGCAACCTGCTTCATGCCCCAAACCCGAGGTGCCGCAATGGCAAATCGCTGGTTACTTCTCGCCGCGCTCCTCGATGTATTTGACGACATCGCCGACCGTTTGCAGTTTCTCCGCATCTTCGTCGGGAATTTCCGCGCCGAACTCTTCCTCAAACGCCATCACCAGCTCGACCGTATCCAACGAGTCCGCGCCCAAATCCTCGATGAACTTCGCTTCGGGCGTCACCTGGTCGGGATTCACCCCAAGTTGTTCGACGATGATTTCCTTTACGCGATCTGCCACTGATTTCTCTGCCATGGTTCTTTCTCCTTAATTGTTGCCTCTTTACGCGAAGCAATGCCTCGCTGTCAAAACCTTCTTTTCGAAAATCCCTCTGCCTGGATTTTAGAGCTTCAACCCGCCATCCACGCCGACCACCTGTCCCGTGACGTAGCTCGACAGATCGCTCGCCAGGAACAACACCACGTTGGCCACATCCTCCGGCGTGCCCAACCGTCCCAAACCAATGAAATCCGTCTGCGTTTTCTTCGCCTCCTCGCTCAGTTTGTCGGTCATCGGCGTCTGGATGAACCCGGGCGCCACGGCGTTGGCGCGAATGCCGCGCGACGCAAATTCCTTCGCCACCGTCTTCGTCAAACCGATCATGCCGGCCTTCGACGCCGAGTAGTTCGCCTGCCCCGCGTTGCCCGCCACGCCGACGATGGAGGCGATATTGACGATCGCGCCGCTGCGCTGCTTGAGCATCGTGCGGCTCAACGCCTTGGTAAACAGGAACGCGCCCTTGAGGTTCACCCCCAGCACCAGATCCCAGTCTTCCTCGCTCATCCGCAGCAGCAATCCGTCGCGGGTGATGCCGGCATTGTTCACCAAAATATCCACCCGGCCAAAGTCGGCGACGATTCTGTCGCAAACCTCGGAAACCTGTTTGCCGTCGGCCACGTTCACCGCGTAGGCGAGCGCTTTCGTGCCGCCCTTCGCCAGGCTGTCGGCGACCTGCTTCGCGTTGTCCAACATCACGTCGCACACAGCAATCGCGGCGCCTTCGCCCGCAAGCTTCCGCGCAATCGCTTCGCCGATACCACGGCCCGCGCCTGTGATCACCGCCACCTTGTTTCCCAGGAGCCTTTCCATGGCGGTCTGTCTAGCCAGCCGCGCCTCTGCTTGTCAACACCAATCGTGGCAAGAAAGCACGGAATTGGCCGTTCCAAACGGGCGCCAAGCCGCCCACCCTATCGCGTCAGCTTGGCAACGGTGGCGTCCAGCGTTGCGCAGTTGCTGACGGAAAGCATCTCCACATCCCGGTTAATGCGTTTCATCAAACCGCTGAGGACGTTGCCGGGGCCGAGTTCGATGAAGCGAGTGAAACCTTGCGCGATGAGCCACTGCATCGATTCGCTCCAGCGCACCGGCGAAGTTGCCTGTCGGACGAGCAATTCCTTGATTTCGTCCACCGTCTTTGCGGGATGTGCTGTCACGTTGGACACGGGTGGACGACCTCGACACCTTCACCTAGGAACGCACCGACAAAGTCACCGCCCTGAAGAAGGCCGTGAAGTAGTCGCCGCTGTTTGCAGATGGGTTGTAGGCCGACTCTGTGAGTCGGCGAAATCGCACAGGAAATCGACCACACGCCGCCTCGTTCACCCCGACATCGGATGTCGGGGCAGGGAGGCGGCCTACAAGTATTTGAGGCGCAATCACTCCGCGGCTTTGACGGAGTAGCCGCCGGACTTCGCGTCGGGATCCAGTTTCAGGAGACCGCGCCTCTGCGCTTCCAGAAGCAGATCGTTGAACGACCGGAACCCGTACGCGCGCTCGTTGAACCCGGGGTTCCGCCGTTTGATGGCCTGCTTGATCATCGAACCCCAGATGCGCTCGTCCTCGCCGCGTTCCGCGGTGATGGCTTCCAGCGTCTTGACCACGATCTCGAATGCGTCGGTGACCGGCGGGCCTTTGCCTTCGCCCTTGTCGCCCTCGCCGGCCCTGGCGGTGGTGGCGTGCGCCGCGCTCCGCTGCCGCGCCTTCGGCGGTTCCGGGCGGACCAGATCGTCGTAATAGAGGAATTCGTCGCAATTGCTGATGAACAGGTCGGACGTGGAATTCTTCACGCCCACGCCGATGACGGTCTTGGCGTTCTCGCGCAGCTTGCTCACCAGCGGCGAGAAATCAGAGTCGCCGCTGATGATGACAATGGTATCCACGTGGCCCTTCGTGTAGCAGAGATCGAGCGCATCCACCACCATGCGGATGTCGGCGGAATTCTTACCCGACTGTCGCACGTGGGGAATCTCGATGAGTTCGAACGCAGCCTCGTGCAGGTCCCGCTTGAACGCCTTGTAGCGGTCGAAGTCGCAATACGCCTTCTTGACGACGATGTGCCCTTTGAGCAGGAGACGCTCAAGCACCTTCTGGACGTCGAACTTTGGGTAATGGGCATCAAGTGCCCCCAGAGCGATGTTTTCGAGATCGAGGAACACCGCCATCGTCGTGTTGGTCTCAGGAGCGCTCATATCGTTATGCGGGACAGTGTACTACAGTTCCCTCCCCCGCGAAGCGAAAAAACGCGAGAAAAACGGCTCGGTTATTCATGCCCATGTCATCGCTTGCCCGGCTGTCCCAGTTCAGCTAAGGGTGTAGAGTGAACGGTGGAGCGACCTGACCTTACAGCCCCAGTGAGTCGCACGCAACGCGAAGCGTGATGGATGACGGTTTGGCTTGTCTATTCACCAAGGCCGGCAATAATGGCTGACCACATCGGATGAAACCAATTGGAACAGGAGCCCGGATGTTGGATTTCTTGAAGAGATTTCTTGCCCACCGTTATCTTCCCGCAGTTCTTGCGATTGGGGCGATACTGGTGATGTTGCCCGCCTTGAAGACCGGCTTTGGGGGGGACGACCTGCTTCAGCGGGTTGTCGAACTCAAACCCAGCCAGTTGCCGCCGCGAATGCACGAGACGGGCATGTTGGCTCCGGGTTCCGGCAGTTTCTCGACTGTCCTCTGCGACCTTTTCCCCGGCTTCTCCAACCGGGATCCGCGATGCGTGGCACTAGCCAAAAGCTACGGCATTTTGCCGTGGTGGACAGCGGACAATTTTAAAGTGCGTCTTTGGCGGCCAGTCACCGCGTTCACTCACTGGCTCGATTACCGGCTGTTTCCAGACTCACCGGTGTTGATGCACGCCCACAACATCGCCTGGTTTGCGGCCATCGTGTTTCTCATCACGATTGTTTACCGGAAGTTGATGGGAACGGGCTGGATCGCCGGACTGGCGGCCCTATTGTTCCTGCTGGATAGCAACACCTATTTTCCGGTGGCGTTCATCGCCAACCGCGGCTTCATGCTGTCGCTTTTCTTCGGTCTGTTGTGTCTTTATGAGCATCATCAATGGCGTTCCGCAAAATCCCGTTCCGGACTGATGTTGTCCGCCCTGTTCCTCGCGCTTTCCCTTTTCGCGGATGAAGGCGGAGCTTCCACGTTTGCCTTCATCCTCGCGTATGCCCTGGTGCTCGAGCCGGGTTCTCTTCGCAACCGGGCGCTGACGATTTTGCCTTCGATTTTGGTTATCGTTCTGTGGCGAACCATCTATACACTCTCCGGCTTCGGTGTGTTCCATTTGGGCATTTACATTGACCCTGCCAACGAGCCGCTCCAGTTTGCGCAGGCAGTGATCCCCCGAGCCATCGCGCTGCTCGGAGGCCAGCTTACCGGCGTGCCGCCGGATTTTTTGATCGCGGTTAACCCTTTATTGCAGCCGAAGGTCATCGCCTTTTATTGCGTGCCCATTGTCGCAGCTTTGATCGTGTTTCTTCCCCTCCTGCGCAGGAACAGAATCGCTGCATTTTGGTTTGCCGTCATGGTTCTCGCAGTCATCCCTGCGGCAACCGTAGTGCCATTGTCCAAAAACCTTGGTTTTGTGGCCGTCGGAGCTTATGGACTGATCGCCAGTTTCGTTGCCGGCCTGATCACCCGGCCAAACCGGTTGCCGGAATGGTTGGCCTACCGAATTCTGGCATGGGCAGCTTGTGCTCTGCTGATTCTGGCGCATGTTCCGGGAGCAATCGCCGGAAGAGTCGTAATGGTTAAAGCTACCCCTTTCGTTTTTAATTTAATGAAAGGCGCCGTCAGTCTCGGCGATTCACCGGACGCGGAAAACAAGAATGTGATCGTCGTCAACGCACCCTGCCCGCTCGCGGCGGTTTGTGTACCTTCTTACAAAGCATATTATCACCGGCCACTGCCAAAGACCTTGCGGGCGCTGGTGCCGGGTTGCACGAGCTTCGATGTCCAGCGGACCGATGACAAAACGCTGGTGATTCAATCCAAAGCGCTGAACATATTCTCCTGCGACGATGTCGGCCCCGTCCATTTAGCGTACCTCTGTAGGTTTGGCAACCTCATAGGGGACCCCAGATGCAAAAAAGGCGACCGGTATGACCTGGGCGGCCTCACGGTGGAAGTCTTGGAATCGGATGCATCGGATTTGGCTTCCCGCGTTGCTTTCCGGTTCGACACCTCGCTGGATTCGCCAGATTTCAACTGGATCCAGTTCGACTGGCGAACAGGGCGCCAACCCTTTAAAATTCCGGCCATCGGACAAAGCGTCACGCTGTCCGGCCCGCGGAGGTGAAAGTGGCGGAAGCCCTCCGGTATACCTTCGCCACGCCATGAAAGGGCGTGGGCTCACATCTCACTAATCACTATTTTGCGGCAGCGTCGGCGACACGGTGCAGCGGTTGGCCCAGCAGGCAGCGCGCGACAAGAGACTCGGCCGATTTCTTGAACAAGCCAAAGCCAGATTGCAGAATGAATAGGCGTGATCCCTTTGGCTTTCTATGCTAAAAACCACTGGGCTATGGAGAAGTCACGGAAAACCCATCTGCTGATCTCTTTGTTTCTGTTGGTCGGCGGCCACTGGTTTGCGGCTTATCCCTGCACGACATTTGTCCTGCACCGTGGCAACGAGTTGGTGCTGGGCCGGAACCTCGATTGGCATACGGGGACCGGTCTGATCCTCGCAAACCAACGCGGACTCGAAAAAACGGCGTTGATCGATGCTCCCGAGAAGCCGGTGAAATGGACCTCCAAATTTGGCAGCATCACGTTCAATCAGGTCGGTCGAGAGTTGCCGTACGGCGGGATGAACGAAGCCGGGTTGGTCGTGGAACACATGACCCTCGACAAGACCGCGTATCCAGCCAAAGACGATCGCCCGGCCATCAACGCATGTCAGTGGATCCAGTTCCAACTCGATAATTACTCGACCGTGGACGAAGTCATCAAGAGTGATGGATTACTGAGGATTGCCGAAGCGCAATCTCATTTCCATTTCCTGGTCTGCGATCGGTTGGGCCGCGTGGCGGCGATCGAATTCCTGAACGGCAAGATGGTGTCGTACACGGGAAAGAATCTGCCGGTGGCGGCATTGGCCAACAGCACCTATGCCGAATCTCTCCATTGTCTCCAGAGCGGCCAAAGCACTGCCACGGACCGGTCCCTGTACAATTTCACCACCGCGGCACGCGGCGTGAACCAGTTCGGTTCGACCAATGCCGATGCCACGGTGCAACATGCGTTTGATACCCTGAGCGCGGTGAGCCAGGGCGTGGGGACAAAGTGGAGTATTGTGTACGATGTCCGGCACCTGCGGGCGCATGTGAAGGTGTTCGAGACACCGACCCTCGTGGGCGACCGCGTGATCTTCCTGAAAAAACCCGGAGAAACGAAGATCAAGATTGTTGACCTCAAGGGTTTCGATTTCAGTTGTCTCAAGCCGGCGAAACTGATCGACCTGGAATCGAGTGACGAAGGAGTTGTCAACGACCGGTTCAAGGATTACACGACCGCTCTCAACAAAGAATCGATTGCGAAAGCCTTCAAGTTTCTCGCGAAGATGAAAGTATTCCCGCCGATGCCCGACGAAACCGTGGACGGCTTGGCCAGGTATCCAGAATCGTTTCGGTGTGGCGCAGCCCGGTGAAGGCGCAGTAGCCGTATATCGGTCGCTTGTAGCCGCGAGCCTGCTCGCGGCTTTTGCAGTTGCCTCTGTTCGGCGAAGGTCTCCTGACCTCGCCGCCGCGTGCGACCGCAAGGACAGCGACCGGGTTACATCTCACCAAGCATTATTCTGTTTAGGGAGGGCATGCAGGATGTTCCCGTGATGAATAATGAGACGACGCGGATCAGCGACTGCGGGATTTCGCGGACTACAACGAACCGACGTGAAGAGTTTTATGATGCGACAGATTTGCTGCATCACGATGTTTTTTATGATAGTGGCGACCGCGGGTACCCGATCTTGGGGTGCTTGGCCGCCGGCCGGGTGGGTGATGGACGCCGCGTACAGCAATGCAGTGGTGAATGCGTCTGACTACTCGCAGTTGCCCGTGGCCCATGATCTGACGTGGATTTGGGATTCCTCGCACAACCCCAATCCGTTCCTGGAGTGGAGCAACGACACGGATTGGGTCAAGGTTTCGGTCTTCACCCGGGCCAGCTATACAAATTCCTACCATGTCGGTGGGCTCACGACCAACTCGTGGGGCATGATCTGGGTGGCTACGACTGCCGATTTCAAAGGTTTCTTTGGTGACACCAACTACTACCAGCCGTCGGTGATGACCAACGTGTACCGACGCGTGGAACAACTGTTCGGGTTGCCCAACGATTATGGTTGTTCCAATGTCGTGGAACTCTTTGTACACCCGGAGGATTTGTCCCGACCGGCGTGGGATTACCAGATCACCAATCAGTCGGTGGCGTTCGGCTGGCCGAACCCCATGCCTACCGTTCCACCGGCGGGATTTGCCAGCGTAAGCGACTATACGACGTGGTTCAGCAACCGTCTGGACACGATTTACACCTTTGGCAGCAACAGCGTGGGCTACCCGTGGACCGGCTTGGGGTACACCTACGATTGGTACTACAGCACCGACGATCCGCGCCGGGTCGGGCCTGCAGAGTTCATCGTGGGCAAAAACTCGGTCTTCTACACGGCCGGGATTTACGAACTGTCCGACTACGTACAGTCCATCTTGGTTGATGATCTCATTGCACAGGTGCAGCAATCGCCGCTTCCTAAACTCGGCAAAAAGAGAATCCTCATTCGCCAGATCAATCTTATGGACCGGTACTTGAGGATGGGGAAATGCCATAGGGCGAACGCGGTGGAGAGAGCATTCGCCTCGCGTCTTCGGAATTTGGTCCGGCACGACAAACTGGACGCCGCCACGGTCGCGTGGATGACCGCGTGCGTGGAGCAGTTGCTCAGAGATTGCGGTCGCCCGGCATAGCTGGGGACTTCTTATACAAACTCGCAACGGTAAACCAACCGCTATGCCTGGGGCTTCTTGCGACCGTGTTTCACAAGGAGCGGGATGAAGAGGTTGTCTTCCCGTGCGGCGTGTTTCTGAAGTTTGCCGAAGAACGTCCGGAACGCCCGCTCCACCCGCGGCACGTATTCGCCATCGTTGAGATCCCCATGCAGCAGCATCTCGTTCAGTGCCTTCGTGTCCTGCAGCAAAACCTTGTGCTCTTTCAGCAGTTCGGCAACCAAGTCCCGCGTCGTTGGGTGAGGATCGACCGCCAGCAGTGCCGGGAAGGCGGTGCTCTCCTCGAACGCGAAATGTTCCACGACATGGCTCTGGAGAAACGTCCTCATCCCCCCGATCTTCCGGGCGACGTCGTTCTCGCGCAACAAGGGAACCAGTTGGTCGAGATTGGCAACGTACTCGGAGACAGCTTCGTGGGTCCCCAGAGCCTTTCGTATGGCTTCAAGCGCATCGGCTATGTCCATCATTTTCGTCCCTCATAGAATCATGCCCGGAAAGGCGCTCCGCACTGGGCGCACTTTCCCGGCACGCCACGGCTTACATAGTCCAGGCGGCGGCGCTTCTCAAGCGGTTTCTCGGCACCCCGACGCGCGTCCCGCGTGCGGCAAACCTTTTTCGTTGATTTGGCTGGCGGGTGCGGCTACCTTTCGCGCGCTCGGCGCTTCGGACGGAAGCGCCGATTTGCAGGAGATCACACAATGGGAGTCAAAATTCCGCACGACGTTAAAGACATTTCGCTGGCAGCCCAAGGCCGATTACGCATCGAATGGGCGGACAACTACATGCCGGTGCTGGCGCTGATCCGCGACCGGTTCGCCAAGGAGAAACCGCTCAAGGGCCAGACGCTGGCCGCCTGCTTGCACATTACCACCGAGACGGCCAATCTGCTGCGCACGTTGCAGGCGGGCGGCGCGAAGGTGTTCGCCTGCGCGTCGAATCCGCTCTCGACGCAGGACGACGCGGCGGCATCGTTGGTGAAGGATTTGGGCATCTCCGTGTTCGCCATCAAGGGCGAAAACAACAAGACTTATTACAATCACATCCTCGCCGCGCTCGATGCGCATCCGACGATGACGATGGACGACGGCGCGGACACGGTCGGCGTGTTGCACACCAAGCGCACCGATCTCATCAAGAACGTCATCGGCGGTACGGAGGAAACGACCACGGGCGTGATTCGGTTGCAGGCCATGGCGACGGACGGCGCGCTGAAGTATCCGATCATCGCTGTCAACGAGGCGAACACCAAGCACATGTTCGACAACCGTTACGGCACGGGCCAGAGCACGATTGACGGCGTGATTCGCGCGACGAACGTGCTGATGGCCGGCAGCAAGGTCGTGGTGTGCGGTTACGGCTGGTGCGGGCGCGGAGTTGCCATCCGTGCTCGCGGACTCGGTGCTCACGTGATCGTCACGGAAGTCGACCCGTTGAAAGCGTTGGAAGCCGTGATGGACGGCTACGAGGTGATGCCGCTGAAGAAAGCGGCGGCGGTCGGCGATATCTTCATCACGGTCACGGGCGACAAGCATGTGATCGACGCGCCGCACTTCAAAGTCATGAAGAACCGAGCGATTGTCTGCAACAGCGGCCACTTCAACGTCGAGATCAACATCCCGGCCCTGGAAGCCGTCTCGAAGTCGCGCCGCACGATTCGGCCTTTCGTCGAGGAATTCACGACTCGCGATGGCCGGAAGATTTTCCTGCTCGCTGATGGCCGTCTTATCAACCTCTCCGCCGCAGAAGGTCATCCGGCGGTGGTGATGGACATGAGTTTCGCCAACCAAGCGCTGTGCGCCGAGTATATCGTCAAGAACCATGCGAAGCTGGGGAAGAAGGTTTACCCGGTCCCGCACGACATCGACGAAAACATCGCCGCGTTGAAGCTGAGGGCGATGGGCGTCGAGATCGACAAGCTAACCGCCGAGCAGAAGAAGTATCTCACGAGTTGGGAAGAAGGAACGTAAACGGCAGAATTCAGAAGACAGAATTCAGGAGACAGGAGCGCCAAGCGTCGCTTATTCTGGATTCTGACTCCTGTCTGTATGCACTGCATCGTGATTTACTCCAATCCCGGTTGCCATCTGTGCGAGCGCGCCAAGGAGGTAATAGCGCGCTGCCAGCAGCAGGTCAATTTCGTGCTGGGGGAAGTGGACATCTCTCAAAAACCAGAACTCTTCGAGCGTTGTCGCAACGATATCCCCCATCGTCCTGCTTGACGGGCAGGAGGTTGCCCGCCATGTTGTTCGGGAACACAAGCTGCTGGAATTGCTGCGGCAGAACAAAACCGAATCGGAGGATGTTTTAACAATGAAGGCCAAATTATTCGTGACAGTTGCAGTCGCCGCCCTGCTGGTGGCGGGAACGTTCGCCATCGCCCAAGCGCCGGCGCAACCAAAGCCTGCCCCATCCGACACGCGCATCGACAAGCTGCTCGAACAGAACGAGCAGATCCTGAAAAATCAGCAGGACATCTTGAAGCAACTCGGCGACTTAAAGGAAAGCATTCTCATCCTCAAGCGCCGCTCAAGCTGACACCGCGCAATCGGCTACCGCGCCGCTTCAGCCATTTCCGTCGTGACCCGCAGCGCGGCGGCAGTTGGTTTTTCTGCAGCGATGATCGGGCGGCCGACCACGATGTAACTGGCGCCAGCGGCGACGGCCTCGGCAGGCGTCATCACGCGTTTTTGGTCACCGGCTTCGGCCCAAGCAGGCCGAATCCCTGGAGTCACGATCAGAAACCGTTCTCCAAGTGTGCGGCGGAGCGGCATGATTTCCTGAGGCGATGCCACCACACCGTTCAACCCGCACTGCTGCGCCAGCTTGGCCAGGCGCAGGACTTCCGCCTGGACGTTGCCGCCGACGCTGGTTAATACGGTCACACCGAGGATCACGGGTCGGCCGGGAATCATTTGCGCCGCGGCTTTCAGCATCTCTGCACCGCCGCTGGCGTGCACCGTCAGCATGAACACGCGCAGCGTCGCCGCCGACTCGACGGCTTTGGCGACGGTGTGGGGGATGTCGTGGAATTTCAGATCGAGAAAGCATTTCTTGTTTTGCTCGCTGATGAACTCGACGATTTTCGGTCCGACGCGCGTGAAGAGTTGACTCCCGACCTTGAAGATATCGACAACCTCGCGCAACTCCTTGACCAGCGCTGTCGCCTTTTCATAGCTGTCGACGTCCAGCGCCACGATAAGCTTTGATTTCATTCCAAGCGCATGCTAGGGAAAACGCCGTGTCAACTCAAGCCCAACTGACGGTGTTTTCGCCTGCCAAGATCAATCTGTACCTGCGCATCCTGGGCAGGCGCGCCGACGGCTATCATGATCTCGAGACGGTGATGCTTCCACTCGATTTCGGCGATCAGATCACGCTGCAGTTGGCGGAAAAGAACGTGACGCTGGAATGCGACGACCCGCGTTTGCCGACTGACGACACCAACCTGGCCTTGCGCGCCGCGAAATTGCTGGCGACGAAATGCGGCGGCGAACAAGGCGTGAGAATCCTTCTTCAGAAGCGTACACCCCTGGCGGCGGGCCTCGGCGGCGGCAGCAGCAATGCCGCCGCGGTGCTCAAGGGACTCAGTCAGCTTTGGCAAGTGGACACGCCGCCTGACATGCTCGGCGAACTCGCCGCGAGGATCGGCTCGGACATCAATTTCTTTCTCGCGGGCGGCGCGGCGCTGTGTCGCGGTCGCGGCGAGCAAGTCGAACCGATCGCGTGCAAACTGTCCGCAGCGATTCTACTGGTCAATCCCGGGTTCGGCATCTCAACTAAATGGGCGTACGAAAGCTGGTCCCGCTCTGAGCGGGACAGGGCGAAGGCAGCGGCGGGGTTGACACCCAAACCACCCGAAGTTAGTCTCCTGCTGCGCGCGCTGGCAGAGAACGATTTGCTGGGCGTCAGCCGGTGTCTGTTCAACTCGCTGGAGGCGCCGTCGATCAAGAAGTTTCCCGTCCTGCGGTTGCTCAAAGACGCAATGCGAGCGGGCGGCGCGACGGGCGCATTGATGAGCGGCAGCGGCGCGACAGTGTTCGGCTTGTTTGCGGGTGCCAATGCAGCGGAAGAGAGCGCCAAGCAGATACGAGAAGAATTTGGGCCGAGCATGTGGACGCAAGTCACCGGGTTCGCGCAAGTGTCGCCGCCGTGATGAAAAGTTTTCAGGGTTGCCCGGTAGTGTAATCGGTAACACAGCGGCCTTTGGAGCCGTATTTCCTGGTTCGAGTCCAGGCCGGGCAGCCAATTTCTTAGCCTGCTTATCAGCGACTTGGCAATTAGTCGCGGGTCAGACCGTAGAGGCGGGCGACCAGCGCAACGCGAATCCACCCCCCCTCCCCCGGCCGTGCGCCCCTTGACGCGCCAGCGGCCATTCTACGCGCAATGCCCGCCACTGTAGAGGTCGAACCTACGTTGAGACGCATTGCGAGATCGCGCCGCATCGAGATCGGAGCACCACGACCAAAGCAGACCAGTATAACGGACAATGAGATTGGGGTCGCTGCTTGAAACGTTTTGTTCACAGGCGCATCGAACAAGAGGGGAGCGGTAGTGTAATGGAAGAGGGGTGCTTCCAGTTGGGTTAGCGCCCCAGGGATCAACCACACTGCCGCTCCGCCTTTTACGCTAACTGGAATCCGTGTCAGCGTCCATCGTGGAAAGCGTCAGAATAGCTTGGCCAAAAATGCGAGGAGGGGCTGTGGACAGGCAACACGCAGGCGGATATCCTGAGCGCAACGCCGGCCACTGTAGAAACTGACCGTGAGTTGCTCGCAAGATCGGACTCGCACCGCAAGTGTTCGACTTCATTGCCGGAAATTTATTGCTGAGTCTTGCTTACTTGGCCGAAAAAGAACGGACAAGGTCAGAAAATTCTCACCCGTTAAAAATCTCTTGCTTGCCGCCAAAGTCTTGTATTTATTGCCTTCCCAAGCCGGGCAGCCAATTTGCGTGGGCCGTTCTGACGCGTCAATCCTTCCCGCCGTGGCATATCCCCTGCTTTCACAGTGATGGCGAGCTTGGAGTGCCCAATATTATGGCCAGCACTATTTCCGAAGAAGAAACCCAACAGTTGCTTCGAACGGTTGAAATGTTCGAGGCGATCACCGAATCCCAGCCTGAAGATTGCCAGTCGCTTGAGATTCTCAAGGAGGCGTACAACAAACTTGGGCGACAAACGGACAGTCTGCACATCTCCAAGAAACTGGCCAGCGTCTATGTAACTCTGGGACAGATTTCACAGGCCATCTTGGAGTACGAAGGCATTCTCCAAGAATACCCCGAGGACGCGAATGCGATTGCCGCGCTGGCGGAGTTGGAGGCGAAGACTTCCAAGATCAGTGTTCCCCATCCCTCTGCGGTGCCCTCGTTGGCTGAAGACTCCAAGCCAACACCACCTGCTGGTGTGCCAGCGGGGGCGCCTACTTCTGCGGATATTCACGCCACAGCCGTTGATGGCGATCAGGCTCTGGCCAATGTGCTCATCGCCGAGAAACTCATCACTCCGCAGGCCGCCGAGCCGATTCTGCAAAAGTTGCAGGCGATGCGCACCAACACGACGAATAAAAGTCAACCGCTGTCGCTCTGTCAGTTGCTGGTCAACGAGCAGATCGCCAAGATGGAGGACATCCTCATGACGCTTTGCGACAGATCGGGTCTGCCGTATCTGCCCCTGTCGATCTACGATGTGGACCGCGACATCGCGTGCTTGCTCCCGCAGGAGGTGTGCTGGAAACTCTGCCTGATTCCTTTCGATTTGATCAGCCGCTCGGTTTTGATCGCGACGGCCAATCCGTTCGACCAGGAAGCCCGGCAACAAGTCGCGGCGATGCTCGATTACAACATCTTCTGGTACGTCACCTCACCGATGGAGATTGCCAACGCGATGCAGCGAGCGCTCGGATTCGGCGACACGCGCACCCAGCAAGTGAAATCATGAAACCATTCGGCGAACGGATTGCGGATGGGTTGATTGCGGATGGGTTGCTGACCAGGAAGCAACTGAACGAAGTCATTGAGTCGCAGAAAAAGCAAGGCGGCCGCTTGCTGAAGCTTCTTCTGGATCGCCAGTTTGTCACCGACCAGGACATGATGGTCAGCACGGCGCGCTGTCTGGGCACGCCGCCGGTGACGCTCGCCAAGATGCGCGTCCCGCATGATGTGATCGATCTGATCCCGAAGGACATGGCGCTGAGCTACAAGATGGCCGCCGTCACCCGTCTCGGCAAAAAGCTTTACGTCGCCATGGCCGATCCACTGAACGTGTTGGCGCTGGACGATCTGCGACGCGTCCGGCCCAACATGGAAATTGTCCCGCTGATCAGCACTGAAAAAGCGGTCACGGATTTCCTGAACAACGCGCAAACGCAGGTCAGCGGGGGCATCGACGAGATTTTGAAGGACGTCGATGTCAACAACGTCGAGTTGGCCAAAGATGGGCAGGAGGAGATCAACCTCGACCGTCTCGTCGAAAGCAGCGAGGAGGGTCCGGTCATCAAGCTTGCCAACCTGATGCTTGTCCAGGCCATCAAAGACCGCGCGAGCGACATTCACATTGAGCCGTTTGAAAAGCAGTTGCGGCTGCGCTACCGCATCGACGGCGTTCTTTACGATTCCGCGGCGCCACCCAAATCACTGCAATCGGCCATTGCGTCGCGCATCAAGATCATGGCCAACCTCGACATCGCCGAGCGACGGTTGCCGCAAGACGGACGGTTTCGCATCAAGCTGGCGGGATGCGAAGTCGACTTGCGCGTTTCGGTGTTGCCGACGATCCATGGCGAAAAAATCGTCATGCGCGTGCTCGACAAGGGCGCGCTCAACCTGAATCTGGAAAACTTGGGGCTGGATGCGGAAGACTTGGAGAAGTTCAAACGCGCCATCGATGCACCGCATGGCATGATGTTGATGACCGGTCCGACGGGCTCTGGCAAAACCTCGACGCTTTACGCCGTGCTCACGCAGTTGAACACGACGGACGTCAACATCGTCACTGTGGAAGATCCCGTCGAATACCAGTTGCTGGGTGTCAATCAAGTGCAGGTGAAACCCGAGATCGGAATGACGTTTGCGAACGGGTTGCGCTCAATTCTGCGTCAAGACCCGGACATCGTGATGGTCGGCGAAATCCGCGACTCCGAAACCGCCGACATTGCGGTGAAGGCAGCCTTGACGGGTCACTTGGTGCTTTCGACATTGCACACGAACGACGCGCCGGGAGCGATCACACGCCTGATCGACATGGGGATCGAGCCGTTCCTGGTCAGTTCCTCGTTGCTGATGGTTTGCGCGCAGCGGCTGCTGCGCAAAATCTGCCCGCACTGCAAGGAGGCGTTTCAAGTTCCCCCGGATGTGATCAAACGTCTGGGAATCAGCGCAGAGGATATCGCTACCAATACGTTTTATCGCAGCCACGGTTGCTCCCGCTGCAAGGAGACTGGTTTTCTCGGCCGAATGCCGATTCTGGAAGTGCTGGCGATTACCGAAGCATTGCGAGAGGAAATCTTGCACAGTTCAGGTGCGAAAACCATCAGAGACCTGGCGTTGCGTGAAGGCATGAAAACCCTGACGCTGGCTGGTCTGAACAAAGCCAAAGCCGGTTTAACCTCGCTTGATGAAGTGCTACGCGTGTCCGGAAGCAGCGGTTAACCCAACCAACTTTGTTCCTGACAGGTCGCAAAGTTGAGATTCTTCTCCTCCGGGATCGATTCTCCGCTCAGCCTTGGACACCTGAGTTTTACTGGCACAGTGGTTGCTAAAAACAAACGTATTACTGATCGAGTGGCACACAGATGAGCGTCCTGTTTCTAAAGACTTCCAACACACAGCATCCAGAACCCAGCAAGACTTCGGTCACACCGACTCGTGTAACCGTCACCAAACCGCAAACTTCGACACAACCAGCGGTAAAGGAAACGGCATCCCCTCACTCAACGGCAGTCGGTGTTGTGCCCTCGGTTTCCGTGTGTCTTGGGTCGATCCTCTCGCAATTGCCGTCCCAGTTTTTCAAGAAAATCGGCCGCTACATGCGTGAACTCCGAGTCGGCCAGATTCGCCGGTTCACGATTTTCACCGATCAGCAACTCTTGAGCATCTTTCGCGCGGGTGAGGTGTACCCGATTGTGATCCACGACACCCGCCACTTCAGTATAGCGCTGCTGCGTCGATGCGAACGCATCAGCCAGGAAATCGCCCGCCTGTGTCGTCAACGGGCCATTGTGTGAGGAGACAGAAGTACCATGGCAATCATCAATTACGCGAACAAGGAAGTACAATTCAAAGTCGTCTATTACGGGCCAGCGCTGAGCGGCAAGACAACCAATCTGGCCTATATCCACGGCCATGTCAACGATGCCAACAAGGGCAAACTGGTCTCGCTGACCACCGCCGCGGATCGCATGCTGTTTTTCGATTTCCTGCCGCACAATGCTGTTGTCATTAAAGGATTCAGGACGAAGTTCCAGCTCTACACCGTGCCGGGGCAGGTCATCTACAATGCCACGCGCCAGCTTGTGCTGCGCAGTGTGGACGGCATCGTCTTTGTCGCGGATTCGCAGTGGGAGAAGATGAAGGAAAACGTCGAAAGTTTCAAGAATCTCCAGGACAACATCGCCCGCCAGGGCCAGACCTTGGACAACATTCCGTACGTCCTCCAGTACAACAAGCGCGACATCCCCAATCTTGCGCCGGGTCACAACCTCGAGCACATTCTGAACAATCGCAAGGTGCGTGTGCCGAGCTTTGTAGCCGTGGCTACCACAGGCCAGGGCGTATTCGCCACGCTTAACGCCGTATCGCGGCTGCTCTTGCAGAAATTTGCCTGGGAGAATGAACAGGCTGTGTCCAAATATCAGCGCGCGGGCCATCTGCCTGCAACGACCTCGCTTTCGGGAATTGCCGCGGCTCAACCCCGGCGTTGAGACAAGCGTCAAACCTTCACGAAATCAGCAGCCATGCACATGATGCCAATTCTGACGATTTTCGGTCCGCAGACGACGCTCGGCTTGGTAAGGTTCTACTCGGCGCGCACGGTCAAACGAATCAGCGCGGCGTTGCAGGAAAGCCGCACCAATCAACGCATCGTGCCTATGTTCTCGCCGCAGGACGTGCGGTCAACCCAGAAACTTTTCGGTCACTGATTCAGCCGCACGTAGCGGCTTCGCCAAATCGGTTTGCCCTGTTCCCGAAAAATCCGCTCGAATTCCGTCATCGCTGCTGGAGGCAGTTGTTCTGGCGCGGTCCGGACAAATCTCCCTCCCTTTGCCATCAGTTTCTCGATCTGAGCAAAGTAACTTTCGTCATCGGTCAACACATTGACCAGCCCACCCTTCTGCAGGGTCCCGTGCAAATCGTCAACGAACCCGGACTGGAAGAATCGGCGTGCCTGATGCCGACGTTTGGGCCAAGGGTCGGGAAAATAGATGTGGTATACCGCGACTGAATCATTCGGCACGAGTTTGCCTATGCAATAGCTGGCTTCGACGCGGATCAAGCGAACGTTGGTGAGGCCCAAACGCTGGATTTTCTTCTCCGCTTTGCGCAGCCGCACGAGTTTACGCTCGATCCCGAGGAAGTTTGATTGAGGCCGTGCCTGCGCGGCCCACAGCAGAAAACCGCCTTTGCCGCAGCCGACGTCGATTTCAATCGGCTGAGGTGTCGCGAACATATCCTGCCATCTCAGAGGGACAAACCAATCGGCTGGCCTGTAAATCGCAGTCTGCACTGTCCGACTCAGGAGACCTTGTCTTCGAGGATGGGATAAGCCACCGCCGTAAGGTGCGAATTGATGTGTTTCAGATTGGTGAGCACATCAAGATGAATGGCGCTGGTCTCGATCGACTCCGCAAGCCCGGCATGCAAGCGATGAAAATGGCGGTTGCGCAACTCCAGCTCGTGCTCGTTGAGATTATGCTTGTGGCGCAACAGTTTCTCCGCCAACTCACGGTCATGACTGGCAAACGCCGCCACCGCGATCTCAAGGTTCTCCAGTACCTCGTGGAAAAATCCGTCCAACTCCACCCAGCCGTCCTTCGAGAAATCAACGCTCAAGGAGATTTTTTTCTTCGCCAATTCGACTAGGTTCTTGTCGATGATGTCGCCGATGCTTTCCAGTTCGTTGCAGAACGCCAGCAACGCCACCTCGCGTTTGGATTCCTCGTGATTCAGCGCCTGTTCGGAGATTTTGGTGATGAACGCTTTGATCTCGGTGTCCAACGAGTCCACGATGTCGTCGTGCCGCTGCACCGTGGCACACAAATCCACATCGGCTTCTTTGAAGCAGCGATACGCGTCGCGGAACATCGCCTGCACGTGATCCGCCATGTGCAGGATTTCCCGCGTCGCCTGCCCCAGCGCCAGCGCGGGGCTTTCCAACGCGGCAGGATCGAGATAGCGCGGCCCGGTTCCCCCCTCGCCCGGCGGCGTTGACGGAATCAGTCGCTCCAGCAATCGCGCCAGCAGCGGCACCAGCGGCAGGAAAACCACGGCCAGCGCCACGTTGAACAGCGTGTCGGCGTTGGCGATCGCTTGCGTATCGCCGCTCGGACTCAACGCTCGCAGCGCCGGCACCAACACGGGCACCAACGGGACGCACACGATCACACCGGCGAGCGTGAAGATAAGATTGCCCACCGCCATCCGGCGCGTGTCCACTTTGGCGGACCCCGCGACCAGCGCCGTCAGGCCAAGCCCGAGGTTGGCGCCCAACACCACCGCCACCGCCCCCTCGACCGGCAAGATTCCCTGCGCGCACAACGCCAAGCCGATCCCAATGGTGGCGGTGGGGCTTTGCAGAATGATGTCCAACACCATCGCGAACATCACCAGCCAGACCGGATGACTGGCGAACACCCGCATCACCTCGCCGACATCGGCGTTGCCCTTCAGCGGCGCCACCGCGGCCGACAATACTTGGAGCGCCAACAGCAGAAACCCGGTTCCGAGCAGTGCCTGACCGGCTCCGCGCACGTTCAGCCGCTTGCCGAACAGGTAGAACGGTGCACCCGAGACGATAAAGACCGCGTTGTAGATGTAAAACTTGAACGCCAGCAGTTGAACCGTGACAGTGAACCCCACATTCGCGCCGAGCATCAGCACCAGCCCATGCTGAAACGTCATATAGCCGGCGTTGATCGCTTCCATCGACAACAACGCCACCGCCGTGCTGCTTGGCATCACGATCGACACGAGCAATCCCGCCAGCAACGAGCGCCCGCTGTCTTTGGTTGCCGACTGCAGCAGCCTCCGTAACCGCGCGCCGAACAATCGCTCCGAGCCCTGCCGCAAGCTGTGAATACCCAGCAGCATCAAGGCGATGCCGGCGAGAAAGTTAAAGTAATTGAGCACTGGCCATCGGCTCCTGTCGTTCACTCACGGTGCTGGAAGAAAACTGGTGGCGAGGGTCAGAATCGAACTGACGACACCTGCATTTTCAGTGCAGTGCTCTACCAACTGAGCTACCTCGCCACCGCAAAGCAGGCCGACTTTATCCAACACCCCCAGCCCTGTCAATCTTCAGCCAATCACCGCGTGTGATTCAAAGTATTGGGCGGCCCCTCTACCCGCATTGCGGGGCGATGGGAATAAAATGCCTGCCTCCTCTCCGCCGCTTACGGGGGAGAGGATACAGAGCTTGTCTTGGGCTTGCCGAAGGATGAGGTGGCACTTGGTTGCTCAACGGTTTGAATCGCACTCCCAAATCCAGCGCGTGACCCAAGATGGGCGAAACGTTATTGCGCAACCTCGACACGGATCTCGTCGCCATGGCGGATTGATTTCAGCGCCCGAGGATTGCCTTCGAGCTTGCCCAGAACGTTTACCCTCGTCACGAGGCGGCACTCGTTGCCCCGCGAAACCGGCATCGGCCCAAAAGGGATCGCCAACGACCGACCTTCCATTCAGAAGCAGATGGTGCCCGGCGGCACCACTTGCTGCGCGTCAGGTTCCAACTCCGCGCTCACCGGTACGCCGAAATAAACTTCCTCGCCCCACGTGTTCGCGCTGGAAGAACACGGAAACGCTCTGAACAATTTCCTCGAAGTCGGCGTGTCTTTCATAACGCCGAACACCTCCCATTTATCCCAAGAGATTCGAATGCGCACGAAAACCTCCGCCGGCTGCTCTGCCACGTCTATTTCTTTGGATAACCCACTGTTTGTGAGAGGATCACCTTCTGGTCCGGCCGCAACTTCATGGCCTTCGCCAAGGCGGGCCTGTCAATCATCGCGCGCACAACAGTGACCAGACCTTCGGAAGCGCAGTACAGGTACACGTTCTCGCCAATGAAACCGGTGGCGGCGGCCGAATAGAAATCTTTTTGGTCACTTGCCGCCTGCCCCATCTTCGAAAAATCCGCCACGTAAACGAGGTTGACAGGCGCCTCCTGCACGAATGGCTGGCGACCGGTCAGAGCGCGGATATCTTTGGCTAGAACAGGCTGCAACACGTGCGCCTTCGCATCGTAAAGATAGAGACCATCGGCGGTGGCAACGTAAATGTCGATTTCCTGCTGATTCATCGCCGACGGCGCGGTGCGCTGTCCCGAATCCGGCCGGTTGACTCCGAACCCTGCCCAAAGCAAATTTGCCAGCGTTTGCATGGGCAATTTCTCCGTGCTGAACGCGCGCGACGACCTTCGATCCTTCAGCACCTCCATCAGAGGTCTGCCGCCGTTCATTTGCGGCTTCGGAAGCTGGATCGGCTTGAGTTCCTGTGCGGAAGTCAAACCGGAGCAAATAAGCAGAATGGCTAATCCTCTCCGAGCAGCTAAAAACGATCCTGTATTCATGATAGTCCTCCACCGAGTTTGACAATCATCCACGCGGTCACCCGTTTCCCAAGCTTCAAGCGTTGCGATTGCCCAATCAGCCGAGAAGACTACGCTTGGCTGCAGCCTCCGGTCAACCCTCAACAAGCCGTTGAAAAACCGGTGGCGGGGACTGTAGCGGCGGTTTGCCGCCGTGACTCCTCGGCTTCCACTTGCGTCGAGTTCGCCTGTCGAAATTCTGCGGAAGAACGACGACTCGGCGCTCACAGGGCGCCGTTACAGTATGTTCTTCAACAGCCTCTCAAGAGCCTGGACTTTTCTCGCTTTTTCCGAAACTGATTGAGGCGGACTGTTCGCCTTGAAGATCCGGGTCAGGCTGTCCCAAACGTTTGCGTGTTGTCACAGTGCGTCATGGTCAGACTGACCCAAGAGGCGAATAGCATTTTCTCCGTCGTTAGCGTAACGCATTCATTTGCAGCTGCATACGAATTCAGCGAACTTCCCGGCACACCCGCTGCTAAACCGAAAAGCAGAGATGAAAAGGAAAAGAGAAAGGAGGAAACAATCATGGCACTGATACGTTGGACACCAAGAGGAGACCTGTGGGATCCGTTTGCCAACCTCGCAGACATTCAAGAAGAAATGAACCGCTTGTTCGGTTCATCGGTCCGTCGGTTCGGACGCGGCGACTTTGATGGCGCATTCGTTCCTGCAATCGATGTCGCAGAAGAGAAGGACCGCTTCCTCGTCGCAGTTGACCTGCCGGGGTTGAGCAAGGACGACGTGAGCGTCACGTTGCAGGACAACTGCCTCACGATCAAGGGCGAGAAGAAGCACGAGACCGAAACCAAAGAGGCGAACTACTATCGCCGCGAGCGTGTCTCTGGATCGTTCAGCCGCACCATCGAGTTGCCGTCAACCGTCGATGCGAAGAAGATCGACGCGCAGTTCAAGGACGGCGTGCTGCACGTGCGGCTGCCCAAGACCGAAGAGGCCAAGCCGAAACAGATCGACATCAAAGTCAGTTGAGCAAAATCAACTGTCGGACGCGTTGGGAGCCGGGCCTGCAGCAGGTTCGGCTTCCGCGTTTTCTTGAGGTCGCCGTGGCGGCTGCAACAGTTCCGAGACGTGCCGCTGCACCTCGTCAAGCTGGTCGAGCCGCAGATGCGGATCGGGAACCGTGAACGATTCGCCGCTTTGCGCGTGCTCATAGACAAGGATGTCGTTTCCGTGGTCGTCATGAACCGTACCGCGGTGCCGGAGGATTTTCTTCCGCTCCAGCATGACCGCAAGGATGTACCGCGCCCCCGCGTGAATTGGATCGGATGATTCAACCAGCTTGCGCAACAAGGTTTCCGCCGTGTCTTTCTGGATCGCTTCGGGCAGCGGTGGCGGGGGCAGCTTGTACTCCCATTGCCAATACGAAATCACCCCGTCACGCTGAACGGTCGCGTAACAACCGGCACACAAATCGCGCCGTTGATAGCCCTCCGCGTTGATGGCGAGCAGCGTGTGGTAGGTTTGTTTCTCCGCGAACGGCGCGCGACAGACGGTGCACGCATCGGAGCGCGGTTGGATGTCCCATTCAATCATTTTTGTTGCGGATTTTGCGCGCGATTATATGATGCACGCGATTCTTTGTCACGTTCCGCATGAACCACACTGGGAGAAATCTTTTCGTTGCCGCTGCGCTGACAATCTCGGTCATGGGCTGCAGTCGAACGCCGGAACAGCATTTCCAGAAAGGCGTCGCTTATTTCAAGGAGCAGAAGTATTCGGCCGCCGCCCGTCACCTTGAAAAAGCGTTGGCGGGCGCGCCTCCCACGGCGCAGGCGTTGAACTTCCTCGGCGTCTGCAAACTCCAGGAGGGCAAACCCGACGAGGCGACTCACGATTTCTTGGAAGCGATCAAGCTCGACTCCGGCTACGTTCCCGCGCGCTACAACCTTGCGCTCGCCGCACTGGAGAAAGGACAGGCCGAAGACGCCATCACGCAGTTGCGGTACGTTGTCCAATCGGATGCTGCGCCGCCGGATGCGGCGTACCATCTCGGCCTCGCCTACATGCATTCATCCGCCTGGGCGCAGGCGCAGCAAGCTCTCGACAAGTATTTGCAGACGAAACCGTCATCGCTCGACGCGCTCAACAACCTCGGCGTCGTCAGCACTCGACTGCGCGACTACAACAAGGCCAAGAGCTGTTTCGACCGCTGCATCGCCGCCAACGCGGAATTCGCTCCTGCCTACCTGAACCTCGCCGTTCTGGAACAACATCATCTCGGCCAGAACCAAGCGGCGGCGGACCACTACAGGAAATATCTCGACCTGCTTCCCAAGGATCAGCAGCGCGAAGACGTTCGACTTGCCCTCGTGCAGATTGAGCAAGAACTGACGGTCAAACCGAAACCGATTGAGGTCGCTTCCGCTCAGCCTTCGAAACCAAAGGAAGCGCCGAAAACTGCAACGACAGAATCTTCTCAAACCGCCACGCTCGTGCCGACCAACGCGCCGCAGTCGCAGAAACAACCGGCACCGAAGCCGGCACCGGTTACACCGCCGCATGCTGCGCCAGCAAAGCCTGAGATCGTTGCGCAAGCGACACCGCCACCTCCTCCAAAACGCCGCACGCCCGTTGCTCCGCGCGTTCTGAAGCCGGGCAATCGCACGCAGGCAAAAACCTATTTCAATCAAGCGGTGCAACTCCAGCAGCAAGGCAAGTTGGCCGCCGCAATCTCGACCTACGGCAAAGCCATTGCAGCAGACCCGTCCTACGCACAGGCCCATTACAACCTCGCAATTGCTTATCGCGACTCGCGCCAGCCCGATCGTGCCCTTGACAATTACGAACTGGCGCTGACGGCCAACGACAAGTTCACTGACGCGCGCTACAACTACGCGATCCTGCTCCAAGAACAAGGCTACATCGAAGACGCGATTGCCCAATTCGAAACATTGCTTCAGGGAAACCCCAACGACGCTTCCCTTCATTTGGCCGTCGCCGCGCTTTACGCCCGCGACCGGGCGACCGCGCATAAAGCGCGGCAACACTACGAGGCCTACCTCAAGCTCGTGCCCAACTCTCCGGTCGCGCGCGACATCCGCCACTGGCTCGATCAAAATCGCTGATGTCGTGGGAGCGGTTTTCCACCCGCGACCAGCCTATCGTTTTCCACGGAGAAGAAGGAGATGACCTCCCGTTTTCAAGTTCTACTTCACGACGGTTACGTGCTCTCCCTTCAGCCGGATACGACGAATCTCTTCTGCGCCGATTCGTGCCCGACGGGAACGAAAACGGCCAAAGCCGATGCGCCACTCCCCGGCCACGCGCCGTTCACGGGATCTGCGACTCAAACTGATATCTGCCCGAGCCGACGCGGAACACAATCGCGCCGTCTTCCGAGCGCAATGGCGAGACTCCGCGCGAGCGCGCGGCCGGCGCGCCACCCTCGGTGACTTGGTCGGCCGCGCTCGCCGGCACATAGACCGTCGCCGTGGTGTTCGGTGGCACGGTCACGTTGAGGCGGAAGCGCCCGCCGTCGACCCGCCACGCACTCTCGATGCGCCCGGCAGCCGACTCGTAGGCGGCCCGCGCGTGCGTCAGACCCGCGGCAACGGCCGGGTGAATCACGATCTTGTGGTACCCCGGGCCATCGGTGTCGATGCCCGCCACCTGTCGGTAGAGGTATTCACCCACCGAGCCGAAAGCATAATGATTGAACGAGTTCATTGCGATCGTCTGGAAACCTTTCTCGGGCGTCCAGCCGTCCCAGCGTTCCCAGACCGTCGTGGCGCCGTTTTTCACCGGAAACAGCCACGACGGATAGGTTTCCTGCAAGAGCACCCGATACGCCACGTCGTCGCGGCCGGCGAAGTGCAGCCCCGGCAGGAGCCGCGGTGTGCCGATGAAGCCGGTGGCAAGATGCCAGTCGCGTTTCCGCAGTTCTTCGACGAACTTCTCCGCGACCTTCGCCTTCAGCTCCGCCGGCACCAAATCCATCGTGAAGGCGAGCGCATAGCCGGTCTGACCGCTGTCCTTGATGGCCCCGTCGGGCAGGATGAAGTCGCGTTGAAAGGATGCCTTCGCCTCCTCGCTCTGCGCCCGATAGCGTGCCGCATCGTCCGCGCGGCCGATGGCCGCCGCCATCTCCGCCATCAGCGCGGAGAGGTGCGCGAAGTAGGCGCGCTGGATCACCTCGAGGTCGGCGCCGCCCCCGAGGTTGAGGTGATCGCCGAGCGTGCGCAGCGTGAGTCCGCCGTCCTTCCGGCCACCGCCCAGCCACGTGAGGTAGCGGGCCAGCGCGTCGTAGTTGCGCTCCACGATCCGCGTGTCGCCGTACACGCGATAAATCGTGTACACGCAGCGGATCGCCGCGTCGCCTCCCCACCCGGCCGAGGCCCAGGGCGAACCGAACTTCGGCGCGACGTTCGCTATCGCGCCGGAAGGCAGTTGCGAATCATGCACGAGGGTCGTCAGCCAGCGCGTGAAGAAGGCCGCGACGTCGGCGTTGTAGGCCGCCGTGCCGACGAAGAACTGCGCGTCGCCGCTCCAGCCGGCGCGCTCGTCGCGCTGCGGGCAGTCCGTGGGCACTTCGAGGAAGTTGTCGCGCTGGCTCCACGCGATGTTCCGGAAGAGTTGATTTACGAGCGGACTCGAACACTCGAACTCACCCGTGCGCTCCATCGGCGAGTGGACGACAACGCCCGTGACGGCGTCGAGTCCGGGTTTCGCGTCAAGTCCGGTCACTTCGACGTAGCGGAATCCGTGAAACGTGAAGAACGGCTCCAGCGTCTCGAGACCGTCGCCGCGCAGGTAGTAGACATCGGTGGCATTGGCACCGCGGAGGTTGGAGGTGTATAGCGTGCCGTTCGGATTCAGCACCTCGCCGTGGCGCACCATGATCTTCTGGCCGGCGCGGCCGTGTATCTTCAGCCGCACCCAGCCGGTGATGTTCTGTCCGAGATCGAAAGTCCACGCGCCCGGCCGCGGTTCGGTGACGGTGCGCGCCGGCATCTCCTCGGCGATCCGCGCCGCGTCGGCGTTGGCCGCCTCGACAGCGAACGCCGGCAATGGCTTGTGCGGGTCGAGCACGCGCAGCCCGGTAGCGACCTGCTGCCATGCGGAGGCGTCGAAACCCGGCTGCGTCCAGTCGTCCTGCCGCAGCCGCGCATCGTAGGTGCAGCCCGCCATCAGGTCGGCGGAGCGGATCGGACCGGTCGCCGCGCGCCACGTGCCGTCGCTCGCAATCGTTTCGCGCGTGCCGTCCGCATAGTCGATCTCGAGTTGCGCGAGCAGCCGCGGGTAACCGCCGTAGAAGTAACGCTGGCCGGTGTAGGACAGTACGCTGGCAAACCAACCGTCGCCTAGGATGGCGCCGAGCGCATTGGTCCCCCGGCGCACCTGCGCCGTCACGTCGTAGGTCTGGTATTGCACGCGCGACCGGAATTCCGTCCAGCCGGGCGCGAGGTAGTCGCGGCCGACGCGCGCGCCGTTCATCTGCAGTTCGTAGACGCCGAGCGCCGTGCTGTATACGGTGGCACGGCGCACCGGCTTGGAGACCGTGAACGTCTTTCGGAGGAACGGCGCCGGTGGCAGAAAATAAGTGAACGTCTGCGGCGGGCCGTTCCACGGATTGCGCCGCTGCGGGTCGACGAACAGTGGCTTCCATTCGCGATCGGCGAAGCCCGGCAGGTTCCAGCCTGTCGGCGCGGTCGTCGCAAACTTCCACGTCGCGTCGATCGGCACGACCTGCACGCTGCCGTCGGCGAATTGCAGATCGACCTCGCCCAGCGCCGCCGGCTGATAGCCGTCGTGTTGTGTGATCGCGAGGCCGATCACGTTCTCACCCGGACCGAGCGCCGCTGTGAGATCGACCGGTCGTATTTGCTCCCAGCGGGTGACTTTGCCGGCAGGTTTGCCGTTGACCGTGATCGTGCAGACCTGGTCCGGCGAAAGCGCCAGTCCGGCGCGGGCCAACTTTTTATCCGGCGGTAGCGTCAGCACGCCGCGGACAAACGCCGCGAGCGGCGCCGTTTTCGACTCGTCCAGCGGAGCATAAGCCCATCGCTGCTTTTGCAGGCGAGCCCGGGCCTCGTTGCTGAGCTCCGTCCCGTCAGCCGGTGCGGGCGTGTCGAATCCGATCCACTGCGCCTGCCAGTCGGCCGGCTGCACCAGGCCCATGCTCCAGCGGGCCGGTGCGCTCCAGGCCGACTCGCGGCCGGCCTCGTCCCACACGCGGACCTGCCACCAGCATCGCTGGCGCGAACCGAGTGGCTTTCCGGCGTAGACAATCTGCTGCGTCGCGTCGGAGGCGACTTTGACGGTATCCCACAGGTCGCCGCGGCCGCCCGCGAGCAGTTCGACCGACGAGGCAACGAGGATCCGATAGGCAGTCTGGCGGACGCCGCGGGCGTCGGCCTCCGCCTCCAATCCCCAGCCGAGACGTGGCGCCGGCTCGCTAATGCCCTCAGGATCGACGCGATACTCGCACCGCAAGCGGGTCGGCGTCAGGGCGCCGGATGCGCCCGGCGCGGCAAGACCGACAACGCCGGCCAGGAGAAGAACGAGGCGACAAACACATTGATGGTTCATGGGTCAGATCTATCCATTATTCAATTCCTTTATAGCCTGCTGTATTGAACTTAATCATCGAAAGCTTTCGGCGAGGGCGACGGCTTTGATCATGGCTTTGGCTTTGTTGACGGTCTCGTTGAATTCGTATTGCGGATCGCTGTCGGCCACGATGCCGCCGCCGGCCTGCACGTACGCGATGCCGTCCTTCAGCAACGCGGTGCGCAGCGTGATGCAACTGTCGAGGTTGCCGTTGAAGCTGAAGTAGCCGACCGCGCCCGCGTACGGGCCGCGCTGCGTGGCTTCGAGTTCGCTGATGATCTGCATCGCGCGAATCTTGGGCGCGCCGCTGACGGTGCCGGCGGGAAACGTGGCCCGCATCAGATCGTACACGTTGCGGTGCCCATGCAATTTGCCGGTCACGTTGGAGACGATGTGCATCACGTGTGAGTAACGTTCCACCACCATGAACTCGTCCACTTTCACGCTGCCGTAATCGCAAACGCGGCCGATGTCGTTGCGCGCCAGATCAACGAGCATCAGGTGCTCGGCGCGCTCTTTCTCATCCGCCAGCAATTCCTTTTCGAGCCTGGCGTCTTCCTCGGGCGTCTTTCCTCTCCAACGCGTCCCCGCGATGGGACGAATCTCGACGTTGCGCTCCTCGCAGCGGACGTGCACTTCAGGCGACGCGCCGACAAGTTGAAAATCTCCGAAGTCGAGCAGGAACATATACGGCGATGGATTCACGGAGCGTAACGCGCGATAAACGTCCAACGCCGACGCGTTGGTATGCGCCTGAAACCGTTGCGCCAGCACGACCTGAATGATGTCGCCAGCCCGGATGTATTCCTTGGCGCGTTTGACCATGTCGGCATGGCGATCGGGCATCATGTTCGAGTCCACGTGGACCGGCTTCGGCTCGCGTTGAAATTCCAGAACGCGCGCGGCGATGGGTTGTTCTAACTGCGTTATGATTTCATCAATCCGCGCGCATGCGCCCTCATAAGCCGCTTCGGGCTTACCGTCGATGAGCGCGTTGGCGACGATCTTGATCGTCTGTCGCAGGCGGTCAAAGATCAGAATCGTGTCGGCGATCATGAAACAGAGCGACGGCGTATGCAGATCGTTTCGCGCCGGCGCGTGCACGGTCGGCTCGATATGATGAATGTATTCGTAGCCAACGAACCCGACTGCGCCACCCGTGAACCGGGGCAGGTCGGGCACGCTGACGGGTGTGAACTTGGCCATCTCTTCTTCAACCGAGCGCAACGGATCGCCGGTCGCGCCCGCTTCGGCGCGAATCACCTTGCGCGGGCGCGTGCCGAGAAACGAATAACGTCCGATGTGCTCGCCGCCCTCGACCGATTCGAGCAGGAACGAGCCGCCGCTCTTGCGAAGTTTCTGAAACGCCGACACCGGCGTCTCCGCGTCCGCCAGAATCTCGCGATACACGGGGATCAGGTTGCCGCGCTCTGCCAGTTTCAAGAATTCAGTTTTGGATGGAGTGAACATTTTTTCCGTGTCATTCCAAGCGAAGTGAGCCGAAGCCCTGAGTCCGCGAAGGGGAAGAACCTCTGCATCGAAAATCCGCGCGTGGGCAAACATTCAGAGGCCCTTCGCTACGCTCAGGGTGACAAACTGGAGCCGACCTCATTTTTTTCCGTACACCTTCTCCGGATCTACCAACCGCGGCTCCGTGACTCTCACTTCTCCTTTCACGATGCTGCGGAAGAAACAGGATTTGTAGCCTTCGTGGCAGGCTGCGCCGGTCTGCTCGACCTGAATCAGCAGCGCATCCTTGTCGCAATCGAACGCGATGTCCTTCACCTTCTGCGTGTGCCCGCTCGTCGCGCCCTTGTGCCAGAGTTCCTTGCGTGACCGGCTCCAGAACACCGTCTCACCGATCTCCAGCGTCTTCTTCAGCGATTCCTTGTTCATCCACGCCACCATCAACACGCGCCCCGTACCCGCTTCCTGCACAATGGCCGGAATCAACCCGTTCGCGTCGTACTTCAATTCATTAACGATGCTCATAATCGCACCGGTATTCCCTTCTGCCTCAAAAACTGTTTTACCTGCAGCACGGTGTACTCGCCAAAGTGGAAAATCGACGCCGCCAGCACCGCGTCGGCCTTGCCTTCGCCCAGCACGTCGGCCATGTGTTCCAGAGTTCCCGCGCCGCCGCTGGCAATAACCGGAATCGACACCGCTTCGCTGACCGCCCGCGTCAACTCGACGTCGTAGCCGCGCTTTGTCCCATCCGTGTCCATGCTTGTCAACAGGATTTCGCCCGCCCCGAGAGCTTCCACGCGACGCGCCCACTCGATGGCATCAAGCCCCGTGGGTTTCCGGCCGCCATGCGTGAATACTTCCCAGCGGGAGGCGCTGGAGTGTTGGAGTGTTGGAGTGTTGGGGTGAATGCGCTTGGCGTCGATGGCGACCACGATGCACTGACTGCCGAATCGCTCCGCGCCCGCTCGCACCAGGTCCGGATTCTGCACTGCCGCGGTGTTAACGCTGGTCTTGTCAGCGCCGGCCTTGAGCATCGCACGGACGGCTTCGACGCTGCGAATGCCGCCGCCGACCGTCAGCGGCATGAAACATTCGCTCGCAGTGCGCTCGACCACGTCGATCATCGTAGCGCGATTCTCGGCGCTGGCCGTGATGTCCAGAAAGACCAATTCATCGGCTCCCTGCCGATCATATTCCTTCGCACACTCAACCGGATCGCCGGCGTCGCGCAGGTTCAAGAATTTCGTTCCCTTCACCACGCGCCCGCGATCCACATCGAGACATGGAATGATTCGTTTGGCTAACATAGGCAAGAGAATACACCAACGCCTTCGGGTTTGTCATCCGCAGCGCGTCCCAGGATTTGGAAGGAAGCTGCCGCGCCGTTTGGGAATCTGCGCTTCATAGAAGCGCAGCTACAACAAACTCCAGACCGTCAATGTAGGGGCGCTTCTGTGAAGCGCCATCGACCGTCTAATCACTCGTCGGCCCGGCGTTTCGCTTCTGTCGGTCGCCGCCGCCTTCTCAGTTCCCTTCGCCGCGACGCTGGCCACGCTCTTGTTGGTCGCGTCTCTCCTCGCCTTTGGGCGGCTGACTGTAGCGTCTGATTTGTTTGGCGAGGCGGTGACACTCAGCGGGGGCGGTGTTGAGGAGGCGCGGTTCGGGCACGCCGTGCTTGCTCGCGTAGTCGGTCCTGCCCCTGACGATTCTGAGTGAGGCGGACTGTTGTTATTTGCCGCCCAACCGAGTGGGCGGGAGACGTTCTTCGGTCATCTGGCGGACGGTCTGGCCGTAGTGCTGGTGCCGTTCGACGGGGTCGGCAATATCTTTGCATTTGAGCAGGGCGCGGACGCGGAGGCACAGGTCCTGCACGTCGATGGGCTTGCAAACAAGGTCGTCGGCGCCCGCAGTCATGGATCCCTCAATCTCTTCACGCGAAGTGGACCCCGTGATGACAAGGATGGGGATGTGTTCCGTCTTCTTGTTCGTCCGAATCGCCTTGCAGACAGCCACCCCGTCCGGGGCGGGCATGCGCAGGTCGAGGAGGATCAAATCCGGCTTGTTGGTGATCGCTTGTTGGATGCCGTCGTCGCCAGTGGCCGCTGTGAGGACAGACATACCCTCGGTCGCTAGAACTTTCTTCAGAAAGCCCCGCATCTCTGCGTCGTCCTCTACGACTAGTAGTGTTGGTTCGTTCAAGGGCTGCGACCCCCTTGCCGATTGCACCTATTTACCCCAGCGTGGGGCGGCTTGGCAAGCGTATTTTTCGAAATAACCTCCGGCAAGCCTCGAAGAGGATCCGAGGTGAACTCATGACAGACGAGGGAGAGCGGCTCGGCGGCGGCGTGGCGGGCAATGATGTCCATCGTGTTTACGGAACTGTCGGGTGGACGCTAGACGGAGTGGATCGAACACGGTGCCGTGACGATCTGACAAACTCGTCGGTCGATCAGCCTGTTGAAAAGCTTCGCGCCCGACAGTAGAAGTGAGGATAATCCAGACATGGATACACCGCCCAAACTGCAGAAGCGAAAGAGCCTGCGATTCGCTGCAACGCTGAACTTTGTCGTGCCCGGCGCGGGTCAGTTCTATCTCGGCCAGCGCGTGTTCGGCGGCATGTTGGCGGTGACATTCCTCACCTGCTTCGTGGCGATGATCGCGCTCTTTTTGCGCGGCTACGGGGAATACATTCAGGCCGTTACCGGCGGTGACATTTTTCAGTCCGACGTTTTGGAACGATTGGGCACTGTTTTCCACGTCCGTTGGCTCATCGGCTTGCTCGTTGCGTCCCTCGTGATTTTCGTAGTGTCAATGGTTGGCCTCGCAGTTGCATCCAAAAGCGCGAGCAACGACCGGACCGCTGACCGCTGACTGCTCAGCCGCCCTCAGCCTTCGACATCGCCGACGATTTCCTCGACGATGTCTTCGATGGTGACAATGCCGAGATGTTGCCCCTCGGGGTTGATGACGACACTGATGGGATTATGGCTGGCGCGCAGCACAGGCAGGACACGATCGATCCGGTCCGTCGAACGCACAAACTGCGCATTCTGCATCAGTTCATGCGCGGTCTTGCCATCGCGCGCGACGTTTTCAAAGAGAATCTCGTACACGTTCACAACGCCTGAAATCTTGTCGCCCTCGCGCACGGGAAGCCGCGCGTAGCCCGTGCGCTGCGAGATCTCGAACAACTCCCGGATCGGCGTATCTCGCGCGACGGTCACAGTCCGTGACAGTGGGACCATGATCTCGTGAACCGTTTTGTACGGGAAATCGAAAACCCCGTCGATCATCTGGCGTTCATCGGTCGTGAGCGCGCCGCCCGCCTCCCCCTCCTTGGCGAGTTGCTTGAGTTCCTCGCGCGTCACAAAAAAGCTTCTTGGCTGTTCCGCCCTCCTCCCCACCCGAGCGATCGCTCGCATCAGCACGCCGAACAGCCCTGCCAACGGCGCAAACAACCACGCCGTCGCGTTCAGGACATCGGCGCACGTCATGCACAAGCGATGCGTGTAATGGCGAAACAGCGTCTTCGGTGTGATCTCGCTGAGGATAAGGAGCACCGAAGAAGCGACAACGGTCGCGGCAAGCCCGATCAGCGCGTTTGCGCCGAACAGATGCGTCGCCAGCACCGAGGCCGAAACCGCCACGGCCACGTTGGCCAGATTCGTGCCGATCAGCGTCGTGCCCAGGAGCCGCTCGGTGTTCTCGACGAATGTGCTGAGGATCATCGCGCGACGGTTCCTGCGTTCGACTTCGTGACGAAGACGCACACGATTCAATGAAATCAAACCCGTCTCGATGCCGGAGAAGAACGCTGACGCCAGGACACCGACAAGAATTGCGAGCCAATACCAGTAGAGCGCCATCTCAGTTGTCCTCGACCACGAAAGTTTCGGGGTCAATCTGCAACACCACTTCTCGAACGCGGTTCTTGACCACTTTGCGCGCGGTCACGCGCACGTTGTCGACCTTCACTTGCTCGCCGTCCTTCGGCAGCGAACCGAGTTGGGCGATCAGCCAGCCCGCGATCGTTTCCACATCGGCGGCCCGCAGTGAAAGGCCGCACTGTTCGTTTACCAATTCCAGCCGCGCCTTGCCGTTGATGAGATAGCGCTGCTTGTCCAGCTTCTGCACCATGATTTCGCTGGCGTCGAATTCATCCTCGATCTCGCCGATGATCTCCTCCAGAATGTCTTCCAGCGTCACCATGCCATGCGTGCCGCCGTACTCATCAACGACAATCGCGACGGGATGTTCTTGCTTGCGGAAATTCTTCAGCAACTTCGCCACGCTCATCGTGTCGGGCACGAAATTCGGCAGTTCGACCACTTCATCGAGTTCGCGCTCGGGATGGATTAGGAACTCCTTTACGTTCAGGATGCCTTCGACGGTGTCGGGCGAATCATGGATGATCGGGACACGGCGGTGTTTGATCTTGCGCAAGGCAGCCGCCATTTCTTCTCGACTCAGGGCGTCCTCGACACATTGCATGTCCACGCGAGGGGTCATGATCTCCTTGACCTGCATGTTTTCCAGGGCGAGGATCTTGTTGACCATATCGCGCTCTTCTTTGCGCACTACGCCCGCGCGTTCGCTGACTTTTAGCAATGTGCGGTACTCGTCTTCCGTTGGTGCACTGGTGCGTGCCTGGCGCGCGGAGAAATACGGGAGGCGCTCGATCCATCGCACCAGAAGTTCTGACGCAGCCTCGGCCACGCGACGGAGGCGCGACGTCGAGGCAACCATCCAATGTGTGATCTGCGCCAAATGCACGGCGCAAAACTCAGGGCTGCGGATGACCAGTGTTTTGGGGGTCACTTCCCCAAACAGCAGAATCAGAAGGGTCATCACGGGGACTGCCAGCTCTTCGGCTTGGAGCGGCCAGACGGCTGCGATGATGTTGAAGCCGACGACAGCCGCCGCGACGTTGGCGACGGTGTTGCCGAGCAAAATGGTGGAGAGCAGGCGATGCGGCTGATCAAGCAGTTCACTGATCTGCTGTCCCTGCCGCGGATGCTCCTGACGCAGTCGCCGCACCTGCAGCTTGCTCAAGGAGAAAAGGGCAATCTCGGTTCCGGAGAAGAATGCCGAGAGCGCCAGCAATCCTCCCAGAACCAGCAATTCGAAAATCGCGGTTGTCAGCATGCGCTGGTTAAGAAGTCTATGAAACTTCCCACGTCAGCGTCAATCGCCCGGCGGCGGGCCCGGCGGTCGCGTCCTACCACGGCGCATCAAATGAGATGTGACAGAGCACTACGGCTTCGGTGCCGTCACTGCGGGCTTTCCCGCCGTAGGCGGTGCCTGCGAAGGAATTGCACTCGGCTTGGAATCGCCGGGCACAGCTTCGATGGGCTTCAGGAAGACCTCGACCTTCGTCTTGTCGCGCAGGCCCTTGATGTGTTGTTGGGCGACTTCAGTGCTCTTGGTGGAACGCAGGAATTTTTCGATGTCGCCTTTGACTTCATCGAGCGTTGCTTCCCGCTCGGGTTTGCGATCGGTGACCATCAACAGGTGATAACCATATTGCGTGGTCACAACATCGCTCAATTCGTTTGTCCGAAGGGAAAAGGCTACGGCTTCGAACTGCGGCACCATCTGGCCGCGCGTGAAAAAGCCGAGATCGCCGCTGTTGCTGGCACTGCCCGGGTCTTCCGACACCTTTCGAGCTATGTCCGCGAATTTTTCTCCGCCTTTGATCAACGAACGGGCTGCTTCGATCTGCGCCAGCTTTGCCGCCTTGGTCTCTTCAGATGCGTCGGGCGACATGCGGATGAGGATGTGGCTGGCCCGGACTGCTTCGGGTTGCTTCATTTTCTCGCGATTGCTATCGTAGTATGCCTTGATTTCCTCTGGCGTGACCTTGATTTCGCGGTCGAACACGCTTCGCATCGTCTCTTGAATGATCACGTTTTCGCGCGTGCGCTTGGCGTATTCGTCGGGCGTCACACCAGCCTCCTGCAACGCTTTCGTCAGACCTTCCTCGCCGCCGAGTTGCGATTTAACTCTGTCGAGTTGCTGCTGAACCTTCACGTCAACGTCAGGGGGGACATGGGCAAGCCCTTCCTGCAATATCAACTCGTGGTTGATCATGTCGTCGATGATCTGATGTTCGAGCACCGGAATCTGTTGCTGCGGAAACGAACGTCCGCCTTGCGCAAGCCGGGTTTCCACGGTTTGCACGGCCAAATCCAATTCCTTGCGCTTGACTTCGTGGCTGCCGATGCGCGCGACGACTTCATCGAGATTGTGTGCAGGTGCCGGCGTCACCGCCGGCGCTGCCGCCTGCTGGGTTGCTTTCGGAGCGGGTTCGGCGGAACCAACGGTCTTGTCTTCACCAACCACTGGCTTTGCGGCGAGGGCGACGGCAAAAACGATGAGGGCACATGTGATTTTCATTTAGGATACTTTCTTGAGTTTCGGATTCCTTCTGCGTCTGGTTGTTTCAAAGCTGTAAACGGAGGCACGCTAACACGCGCGGCGGGAATCGTCAACACTCACGCGGACGAGCGCGGGCGTTCATAATTGTGCAGGTTTATTAACGAAAATGGCCGCTATGCCAACTGTGGGCCAGTTCGCGCGGAGTCAGGGGTTGTTCCGCACCCGCCAGCAATGCTCGCAACGCCTCATAGGCCACTGCATCGATTTCCTCGTCCGTCACCCCCGCCTTCATGGCAACCGCCACCAGATGCTCGTAGCGCCAAGTCGCTCCCTCCACAATCGCAATCCTGAGCGCCTTCAACGCGCTGCTCTTTTCGGTGCGCGGACTGGCTTTGAGTTGCTTCATCGGTTACGTGCCAGCCAAAGCACTGCCCGCGCCAACTCTCGAGGCGTCAAGCAAGAAAACTGCATGCCTTTACAGCACGATGGCCTCGCCGTATGTTTAGAGTGGGCACGGAGGGAAAAGAAAAATGGAAAGCAACTGGTTCAACAAATACTTTCCCTGCCTCCTCACCCTTCTGGCGGCTGCGAGTGTGGGGCTCGCGCCGTCTGCAACGATGCAAGGCCAGCAATCACAGTTGCTGGTGGACTACGTGCCGCCTTCGTTCGCGCAAACGAATCACATCTCCGCCGTTTCATCGCTGCCCGAGCTCTTCCCCGCCGATTCAACGAATCGCACAATCGCCAGCGCCCCCACGCGGCACACCCCGGTGGATCGCTGGGAGGAATTTGAAGCTGAATTTGGCATCAAGAAAACGGAGCCGTCATTCGTGAAGAGCTCAATCGAATCCACGAAATACAAACTGGACGAGACCGTCTTCGCCGCGAAGGAGTTTGTGGAGAGTTTTCGATACGACGTATATCTGAAAGATTTGATGACCAGTTCCAGTTCGACTGCCCCGTTGCGACGGTACTATTCCGATCCGATCCTGGACTCCTTGGAAAACGCGCAGATCAGGTCCGGCGTCGACTGGGATGCGCACGCCGGCCGTGCCTTTGTGGGCGTCAGGCTGGTGTTGCCGCTCGGAGATTAATGACTGGTCGTAGAGGGCGACGGAGAAGAGCGCGCGCTTTTCGAAGGAGCGCGTCGGAACCCGTGCGAAAACGCTAGCAACCACACCATCCATAGCGCCTCGCGCACAATCTTTCCCGACATTTTGGACTGTCCTGCATACCGATCGACAAACGTAATGGGAGTCTCCGCGACGCGAAAACCCTTCATCCAAGCTTTATAGGTCATTTCGACCTGGAACGCGTAGCCATTGCTCCGCACTTTGTCGAGTTCGATGGCTTCCAACACTTCCCGACGAAAACACTTGAAACCGCCCGTTGGGTCTGTCACCGGCAATCCCGTTATCAATCGGACATACCAGGCTGCTCCTTTGCTCAACATCAGGCGCGACAACGGCCAGTTGATCACGCGAATCCCGTTCCAGTAACGCGATCCCAGCACCAGATCCGCCTCTTCGATCTTCTTCAGAAAATTCGGAATCTCATTCGGATCGTGGGAGAAATCCGCGTCCATCTCCATCAAATAGTCGTAGCCCCGCGTCAGTCCCCATTTGAATCCTGCGATGTAGGCCGTGCCCAGTCCCAGTTTGCCTGCGCGCCGCAGCAGGTGCAACCGCGGCTGCTTCCGCGACATCTCTTCGACAATGTCCCCCGTGCCGTCGGGCGAATTGTCGTCAACAATCAACAAGTCGATGTCAGGCGACTGCTGCAGGGCCATCTCAACAATGCCGTGCATGTTTTCGCTTTCGTTGTACGTCGGAATGATGACTAACGTTCGTTTCTCCATTTGCCTTTGTTCAGCCTTTCATTGTTGTGTTGGCTACGCGAATCGCGGATTCGCCAGCACGATGTAGGCTCCATGATGGAACACGACCGCCCACTTTTCGTTTTGGGTCTGCTGCACCACTTCCCGCACGCCCCGCAGCACGGGTAAGGTATACACCGCGTCGATGCCGACTGGCAACTGCATGCGGCGACCGTCGGGGAGCGTTCGTTCCTCCACCCCGTACTCCAAGACGAGGAACTTCGCCTGCTGCAAGCGGCAATCGAACCAGAACAGTTCACGCGGAATGTGCGCCGGCACGGGCGTGTCGTTGTCCACGCCCTCGTAACGGGCGCAGAACGTCAGCATGCTGCGCCGCCCGCACCGCGCAAGCCAGTAGATCTGCTTCGGCACAATCACGAAGTCGTCCTTCGTAGTGTGCGCGTTGACGAACGCCATTGCCGCCTCGGCGTCGGCAGCGGACTGCTGCGTCCACATGTCGATTCGGGTGTGGAAACGTCCCAACGCCCCTGATGCCGACTCCAGACCGAAGCCGGCCAACACGACGACTGCGATTGCCACAGGCAACACGTTGCCCAGCTTCGGCGCGACGCGTTTGGCCAGTCCCCCCGCCCATGCCAGCACGCCCGCGAAGCCCACCGCCATCAGCGGCAGGAAGATGGTCGCCGGATAGAAGAACAGCGGCACGTTGTTGAGCTTCTTGAACACGCCATACATCAGCACCAGCAGCCAGAACGGCATCCACAACCGCAGCCGCCAATCTCGCGTTGGCAGGAACACAAACCCGATTGTTGCCACCGTCAGCCACCAATCATGTCCCGACCACGGCAACGGTGGCCCTTGCGTCGGCGTCTTGAATCCGAGGTTCCACACGTTCTCCGCGAACCGCGCCGCTTCTCCCATCAACGTCGGCTGCGTTTCGTTGCTGGCGACGCTGGTCAACAAGGCGACGTGGGACCGAAGTTGCACCGCGCCGTGGACCGCCACATACCACAACACGAATAAGGCTCCGTACGCGCCCGCCGTCGCGCCCGCCACCAACACCCGCACCAACCGCCGCTTCAGCGTCTGTGGGAGCGGCGTTCCCGCCCCGACCGGATTCACCAGCGCCGCTGTCACCACCACTGCACCGATCAACGGATACGTGAAGTAGTTCGTTGCTGTCGCCAGCGAACACATGACTCCGGCCCACGTGATGTCGCGTCCCCGCCTCTCCTGCACATAACGGATGAGAAACCCAACTGACGCCAGCGCGAACGTCCCCGCCATCGGATGCGAGCGCACCCAACGGAAATTGACGTTCGCTTCGCTGTAAACCAGAAACGCCGCGGCGCAAAGGAAGCCAAAATTCTTGTCGCGCAGCCGCGACCCGACCCAAAACAAAATCGCCGCCGCCGCCAACGCTGTCACCGCGCCGAGCGCGCGGCCCATGACGATGTCATCGCCAAAGACACGCAGCAGCGCGCCGTTGACCAGCATGTACAACGGCGGATACGGATACGGGAAAACGAAGTCGTCGATGATCGGCCCGACGCGCGGCGTGCCGTGAATGAAGGTCCAGCACTTTTCCATCCATTCGCCTTCGTCGCCGTACCAGTTCGGATTCGTCCGCAGATTCGGCAGAAACAAAAAAGCCCACAGTGCTACCAAAGCGATGGTGACGTTGCGTTCCCAGTTTGTCTCGAAAGGCAGCTTCATGGTCTGCTGATGACGTATATTCGCATCGGACCGAAGTTGGTGCTCAATCCACCGAAGTTCACCCGACTGGCGTCAAAACTCGTCCGATTGTCATCCACGACGAGCACGAGTGAATTGGTCCCCAACTGACCACCCTGGCCATGCAACATGGCCAAAAAAGGCACATCCAACTGCGCCGGTTCCACCCGCTGCCAATGATCCATCTGTAGCAGCCGGTTCTCTTTGAAAAGCCTGTCAACGTCCGCGCGTGCAGACACAAATTCCGCCGCCTCCCGCTTAAAACCAAGCCCCGATCCGTACGTGCCTTGTGCCCCACCATACCGGTTCAAATAGCGATTCGCATCAAGCATGAAAATGACGTTGCCCACCACAAAGATTGCCACCCCCGCAATCACGATCTTCGCCGGCAACGCGCGCTGGCCAAGCGCCCCAAAAATCAGGAAATGTACCGGGTACAAAATGACGTAGTAAGACAAATACGTCCACAGCCCGGCCACGAGATATACGCCCAAAGGCACTACAAACCACAGCGCCAAAATCCATGCCCTCTTCGATTCCTCATCCGCCGTCACTTCCCGGCGGAGAACGGCCCTCAGAGACTTCGCCACCACCACGCAGAACCACACCAACGCCGCGAGAAACGCCAGCCGTTGCGTCGCCGGCAACCAATCACTCATCGTCAGCGACGACTCAAAATACCGGTTCTGTCCCGCGCCCTTGCCGACCCAAATTCGATTCGGGTCAAACTTCTCGCTTGTGCTCAATCCGAACACATCCTCGATCTCGCCAGCATTCATGATCGCCAACGCATGTTGCCACGCCTCCGTTGGCCGCCGCGGAAACGGGTAACCGCTCTGCGGATTGATCGTCATTCCCGGCGGAAGTTGCTCCCATTGACGGCTGCTGCGCTCTTCCGACATCCGCTTCCACCCGGCCCAGCCGGTCTTCTGTTGCTCGATCACGTAGGGCAATGCCAACATCACTGCCGCCGCCACGCCGGCGATCGCCAGCCGCCAGTCAATCTTCGGACGCAACAACAAAAGAATCGCCACGGCCGCCGCCGTCAAAGCAAACCCGCTGTAGTGAATCTGAATCACGCACAACGGCAGGCACAACACCCAAAACACCGCTTTCGGTTTCTTCCCCAGGACGAGCGCATGCACTGCCCACATCGTCGCCGTCGCGAACACGGGCACGAAATCCTGCGCCCAAATTTTCCGGGAATAAATGACCGCCCACGGCGACGTTGCGAACAATGCCGCTGCCACCAAGCCGGTCAATGGGCCGTAGTATTTCCGCCCGATCCACCATGTGGCGACAACCGCGGCCAGCCCCAACCCGGCGATCATGCAGCACACCACCGCGACGTTCGACGTGACGAAAAACATCGGAATCAACAGCCAGATGAACAGCGGCGGATTCGTCACACCCACGCTCGACATCAAACCCGACGTCGGCAGCTTGCCGCCCCGCACGAACTCCAGCGCCCGATTCGCCGCAAACGCCTCGTCACCTTTGAACTCCAGCAGATCGAGATGCGAGAACCGCAGCCAGGCACCGGCGGTGACGATGAGAGCCAGAAGAATCCATTCGCGCGCCGTGATGTTGGCGGGCGTTCGCGCCATCAAGTCCTCACCTTCAGCGGCCAGCCGATGCGCTGCGCCCGCCGGATTCGGAACAACTCTGCCCAGATGCGCAGCGCGCGCCGCAAGTTGTACGGGATGCGCGTGTCGGGGTCGTGCACCCATTGCACCGGCAGTTCGGCAACGCGACAGCCTTCGCGCGTCGCAACCACCAGCATCTCGATGTCGAATATCGCCGTGTTTGATGTGACCTGCGGAAAAACCTTCTGCGCCACCTCGCGTTTCATGCACTTGAAACCGCACTGCGTGTCATGGAAGCCGCGAACGCAGAGCAATCGCGTGCCGACGCCGAACAGTTTGCCGGCGAGCGCCCGATACCATACTTGTGGCTGCTCGACCTCCGCGCCGGGAATCGAGCGCGAACCCATCGCCATGTCATAGCCGTCGTGCTCCAGCTTGACCAGGAGCTTGTCCACCTCGCCAATCGGTGTACTCTGGTCGGCGTCCGTGAACAACACGTAGCGGCCTCGCGCGTCGAGCATCCCCGCTTTCACTGCCCCGCCCTTGCCGCGGTTGGGCTGCAGATCGATCAGCCGCACCATCGGGTGGCTCTTCGCCAGTTCGCGTGCGACTGCTGCCGTGTCGTCCTTGCTGCCGTCGTTGACAACGATAATCTCGAATCTCAAATTCTTCCCTGACAAATAAGCAACAATCCCCGGCACCTGTTTCCGCAGCCGCTCCTGCTCGTTATAGGCGGGAATAACGACGGAGAGATAAGGCGCGGAGTCCGTTTCCATTCAGCTGGCTTTCTTCAACGCACCGAGTTTGCGCAGCGTGGCCAGCGCTTCGGCCGCGTAATCCTTGTCGAGTTTCTGCTTCCGGATCCATTCAACGTACTCGCGAACACTGTCACGCGGCGTTTTGGTCGGTTGCCAGCCGAGCCGTTGCAGTTTGGAAATATCCGACACGCTGTGCCGCGTGTCGCCGACACGGTACTCCCCCGTGATGCTGGGCTTGAACTCCTTGCCCAACACCTCCGCGACGATCCGCGCAAACTCCAGTACCGTGTAGCCGCGTCCGCCGCCGACGTTGAACACTTCGAAATTCGCCTCGTCGCGTTCGAGAATGAGCAAATTGGCGCGGGCGACATCGGAGACGTTCACGTAATCGCGGAGTTGCTGGCCGTCCTCAAACACGCTGGGCGGCTGGCCTTGGAGCATCTGCAGTGTGAAAATGCGCAGTACGCCGGAGTAGGCGTTGCGAAACGACTGACGCGAACCTTGCACGATCGAGTAGCGCATCGCGGCGCTGGGAATCCCGTAGTTCCTACCCAGCGCGATCGCCATCAACTCCTGCGAGTATTTGGCTATAGAATACTGGTTCCTCGGATTCGCGTGCGTCTCGAGCAGCGGCAGCGGCTTGATTGCGCCGCCACACTTTGGACAAACCGGTTCCCACAAACCGTTCGCCAGCCGTTGCGGATCCCGGCCGTCGGGAAACACTTCACCATTCTTGGCGCATCGGTAGCGGCCTTCGCCATAAACGAACTGCGTGCTGGCAACCACAACTTTGCGCACCGGCAGTTTCTCGGCAACGATCAACTCGTACAGCAGCGCCGTTCCGACGGAGTTGACGTGGAAAAACTGCGAGAAGTTTGGAAGCAAATCTTGGTACGCCGCAAGATGGAATACCACGTCCACTCCGTTCAGCGCCTTGTGCCAGTCGTCGCGATTGCGTACGTCGCCGTGCACCCGCTCCACGTGCTGCGAGAGCCACGCGGGCCATTCGCTGGTGGAGGCATGCACGGGCGTCGTGAGACTGTCCAACGCGCGCACGTCGTAGCCTGCGCGCAGCAGTTCCTCCGCTGTGTGCGATCCGATGAACCCTGCTCCCCCGGTGATGAGAGCCAACCCTTTGCTCATGGCGAAATCGTTAAAAGGGTTAAAAGGTCAAGAAGGTTAAAATCGTTAAAACGGGTAAAAGGTGAAGACACGCCAACACGCACAATCCACCTGCTAACTGTTTTAACCTTTCTAACGATTTTAACGATTCTCCCCTTTCAGCTTTTCGTACAGGTAACCGGTGATGATGTGATCCAGGATCATATGAACATCTTCGACAGGACCGTAGCCATCGGATGGAACAATAAACGCCACGTCAGCCAGCTTCGCCAGTTTGCCGCCACCGAAACCGGTCAAGCCGACCACGCGAACGCCCATTTGCTTCGCGGCCTCAACGGCGGCGAGGACGTTCGGCGAATTACCGGACGCCGAGATCGCGACAAGCAGGTCGCCAGCCCGCGCCAGGTTCTTCAGCGGCTCGCTGAAGATGTGGTTGTAGTCAGTGTCGTTGGCCCACGCGGTCATTAGCGAGACGTTATCGGTGAGCGCGATAACGCGGAAACGCTTCCGCCCCGACGAGCCTTCCTTGTCGGGGTTGTGGCCCAGCGTGCCTTTGCACAAATCGTTCATCATGTGCGACGCCGTCGCCGCGCTGCCGCCGTTGCCAATGACAAAAATCTGTTTACCGGCCGTGTGCGCCGCTTCAATGGCTTCCACCGTGCGATCCACTGCATCGAGTGGCAGCCGATCCAAAACCGCTTTCAGTCCGTCAACGTACTTCCGCGCATATTCCGAGGCTTTTACCATAATTTTATCACCACGAAGCTCACGAAGAGCACGAAGTCTTCATGGACTTCGTGTCCTTCGTGGTTCTAATACCGTTGCATGTTGAACACAACCCGGCTACCGCCGCGTTCGAGCCGAAACGGCATCTCGCGCAGGTTGGAAAGCGCCTGCCGCACCGCTTGGCGTTTGTCGCTCGGCACGCAGAGCAGGAAAAATCCGCCACCACCGGCGCCGGAAATTTTGCCGCCGAGCGCGCCCGCTTTCACTGCCCGCTCATATATCTTATCCATTTCGTTGTTGCTGATCGACTGCGCCAGCTTCCGTTTAGCCTCCCACCCCTGATGCAACAGTCGCCCCAACCCTTGGACGTCCCCCGTCTCAATGATCTGGCGCGCTTCCTGCGCTTGCCGCGCCATCGCGCGCAATACGTCCAACTTCCCGCCGATGTTCGACTTCTGCTCGGAGAGAATCGTGGCGGCGCTGCGGGTCCTGCCCGTGTAAAACAGCATGAGCATGTTGTCCATGTCCTCAAGAACTGCGCGGGACATCTTCACGGCGTTCACCTTGATGTCGGGGCCCGGCCCGAACTGAAAGCAGCGCAGGCCGCCGTACGCTGCGATGTACTGGTCTTGCACGCCGATTGGCTTCTTCAGAATCTCGATTTCGATCTCACACGCCTCGCGCGCCAATTGCTCGGTCGTCGGGGTTTCGTCCACGAGGTGGTACAAGGCGTTGAGAACGCCGACCGTCACGCTGCTGGACGAACCCAGGCCTGAACCCTCGGCGGGAATGTCGGAAAGGAAGGAAATCTCCACTGCTTTCGTCACGCCGACCTTGCGCATCGCCTCGCGCACGAGTTCGTGCTCCAGTTGGTCCACGGAATCAACGATCTCCTTCTTCGAGTAACTGACGTAAATCTTGTCGTCGAATCGCTCCTTGACAATGCAGTAAACAAACTTGTCGATCGCCGAGCTGACGACGCAGCCGCCGTGCTTTTCAAAGAAATCGCGGAAATCCGTGCCACCGCCGGCAAACGACACGCGCAAGGGTGTCTGGGTGATGATCATGGCCGGAATGGAGTACTGGGGAATTGGAGCACTGGAGTACAGGGACAAACTTCTTTCCCACATCTCCACTCTCCATCACTCCACAACTCCATCACTCCATCACTCCTTCCTCGTAGTCTTTCTGCGCCTTGGCTAATCGCTCGGGCGTGCCGACATCCTGCACGTATGCCTCTGGTTTCATCGCGTACAACGGTTTCCTCTCCGCCAGCAGTTTGGGAAACAAATCCTTCCCGAAGTCATAAAACTGACCCGCGGAAATCTCGTTCAACACTTGCGGCTCGACCACAAAAATACCAGCACTAATGAGGTTTGTCGAAACCTGTTTTGGATCGGGCTTTTCGATGAACCGCAAGACTCGCCCCGCCGCATCCGTCTCCACTACCCCACCCGTCCACGGCTCAGGCGACTCGAATAAGGCGATCGTCGCCAATGCTTTCCGCGCGCGGTGAAACTCCAGCAGCGGCGCGAACCGGATGCGCACGAGATTGTCCCCGTAAAACACGATGAACGGGCCATCGCGCAGCAAATGCTCCATCTTTTTTACCGCGCCGGCCGTGCCCAGCAGCTTCGGTTCAAGCGAGTAGGTGATCGCTACACCAAACTTGCTCCCGTCCCCGAAATAGCTCGTGATCTTTTCTGGCATGTAGTGGAGGTTGATGATGAGCTCACTAATCCCCTGCTCGCGAAACAACTCGATGTGGTGCTGCAACACCGGCTTGCCGCCGATCGGCACCATCACTTTGGGCACATCCAGCCCCAGCGACCGCAACCGCGTCCCCAACCCCGCCGCGAGGATAAAGGCTTTCATGGAGAGGACGGCAATGAGGTTAAAAAGGTTGAAGAAGTTAAAGAAGTTGAAGAAGTAAAAAGCGTTAGACAGATTGAGAACGTTGAAACTCTGAAGTGAGCGTGTGGCCGGCGGTCTTTAACCCTTTCAACCACTTTAACCGTTTTAACCTCTTTAACGGTTTCGCCGATCTTCATTGCCGCTCCCTCAAATACCGGGACAAAACCGCCCACGCCTTTTGCAGCGCCTTCGCGCGATGGCTGATTCGGTTCTTCACGTCAGGCGACAGTTCTCCGAACGTCTTTACCTGCCCGTCGGCAATGAAGAGCGGGTCGTAACCGAAACCGCCTCCGCCGCGTTCCTCCTCGATGATCGTGCCATTGCAGATGCCCTCGACCGTCTCGACCAACCCGTTTTCGTCCGCAATCGCGGCGACGCAACGAAACCGCGCGGCGCGTTTTTCCATCGCTACGCCTTTCAACAATCCCAACAACTTCTTGTTGTTCTCGTGATAGCTTCCGTCGTCGCCTGCGAACCGCGCCGAGCGCACACCCGGTTCGCCGTTGAGCGCGTCCACTTCGAGTCCCGTGTCGTCGGCAAGCGTCAACATCCGGGCCGCCTTCGCCGTCTCGACCGCCTTCTTGACGGCGTTGTCCCGAATCGTCGCGCCGTCCTCGTCGATTTGCGGCAATCCCTTGACGTCCGCCGCCGAGACGACTTCCAACTTCAAGTCAGCCAGAAGCGCCTGAATCTCCTTCAACTTGTCCTTGTTCCGCGTCGCTACCAAAACTTGCATGGGCGGGGATTATAGTTGCGCCTGTGAAAAAATGAAGGATAGATTGCGAGCTGCGACAAATGGGGCGCTGGGGCATTGCAGTGATGGAGTACTGGATTACGCCGCCATCGCTCCACTGCTCAGGCGTCATCGTATTCTCAATGTTGGGTAGTGTCCTGATTTGCAGTTTGGAGGGACGCGCTCCGTCGCGTCCGTTCGCGAAATGCGGCCACGACAGAGCGTGGCCCTCCAGATTAGGACACTGCCCAATGTTGAACCAGCTTTACATTCTCTACCTCGTGTCGTTGTTGATGGACATGAGCGTGGCAGGGGTGTCGTTTGCGATCAGCCGACGCGCCGCCGAGCTCGGCGCCAGCGCGTCGGAACTCGGCTGGCTGGCGGCGGTGTGGATCGGCGTGTACGGCGCGCTGGTGCTCCTGACAGGCCACCTGTCGGACCGGGTAGGCCGTCGCAAGCTGGCCGTCATCGGTTGTCTCATTGCGTCGAGCATGACGTTGATTTGTTCGTTCACGACGCGCGTGCCGTTGCTGCTCTGGTTCAGCGCGGGAATCGGCGCCGGCATCGCGTGTTTCTGGCCGTCGATCATCGCGTGGCTCGGCGAAGGATTGAGCGGCGCGCAATTGGCGAAACGGTTGACCACTTTCGGCGTGGCATGGAACGCCGGTCTCCTCTTGGGTTTCGGCTGCACCGGAGTCATTTTCAAGCACTGGCCGCAGCCGGCATTCTATGCGCCGGCAGGCGTGATCTTGCTCATTGCCGCGCTGTTGTTCATGCATGTTGAAGGTAGGGCTCGACCGCCGGGCGAGCTGAACGACTCGGACGGCCCGGCGGTCCGTCCCTACCAAAAACCTCACGTGCCGGCCGGTCGTGGATTCCGCAAAACGGCCTGGCTGGCGCTGTTCGCGACGAACTTCGCGCTCAACGGCACAGCCGCGCTGTTCCCGCAACTGGCGACGCATCTCGGCATCAGCGCTGACGTGCACGGTGCATTGTTGGCAGCGGGACGCGGTGCCGCCCTGGCGGCATTTGTCGCACTGCAACTGCTGACGTTCTGGCGAACGCGGCTGTGGCCATTGTGGGTGGCGCAGGCGTGTTGCGCAACCAGCATCGTGTGGATCGGCCTGGCTAACGCGACGTGGATGTTCGCAACGGCGTGGGTGATCGGCGGCGTGGTATCAGGTTACGCGTATCAGGCGAGCATCTACTTCACGCTCGAAGAGATGAGTGAAAAAGGCAAAGGCAGCGGCTTCCACGAAGCGATGCTCGGCAGCGGGATGTTTTTCGGGCCGATGTTGGCGGGCTGGGTCGGCAACAATCACGGGTTGCGCACCCCGTACTTGTTCTGCGCCGCGGCGCTGCTGGCGCTCATCGTGGCTCAGATGATTCTTGTCTTTTGGAGACGCACCGCAGCCGCGAACGCCATCCTCCGCCACGACTGACTCGCCTCGCTAGAACGGGAACGGGAAGCTGCTGCCGCCGCCGCCCTTGCTCGTGTTCTGCGTGCGGGCACCGCCGGTCAGGAAAATCTTCGCGCCGCCGGGGTTGTCGGTCTGGATCATGCCGACCGCCTTGCCTTTGGTGTCGCCCGAGATGACGATCGCGTACGTCTCGGCGCCTTCCAACGTTTCACAACCGCTCAACGGCGTGCCGTTGCCGGACTTGCAGGAGTTGATGTCCGCTGCCGAGGGCGCGTTGATCGTCATCGTGCCCGTGCCGTCGCCGTTGGTGCTCACGCTGTAGGTGCCGGTCCAGTTGTAGTCGATCACGACCGTGGATATTCCATCGTCGGTGGTGGAAATCGTCCGCCCGGTCAAATTGCCTTTCCCATCGGAGGCGAACACGCCGACCCGCAGGATGTCCTGACGCGGCGCGGTGGCGATGCCGGAATTCGTTTTGCCCGCCGTGCCGTCGTAGAACGGCGCGAAGCTCGTCACGCCGTGAAGCTGAAAGACGAACGCCCCCTTCAAGCTACTGGCCTTAAACTTTGCCGCTTCGCTCGCTGTGGCGACGGCCAGAGCCAGCGCTGCGAACCCGAGATATTTCACCGCTCTCAACATAATGATTTGCATCGAAGTCTCCTCGTAGTAAAAGGTTGTTGCCAGCCAGTCTATTAAGACACAACTCGCTGGAGATTGCTCGTTAAATCTTCTTGCACTAGACTCTGCGCCATGAACGTTCCCAACCTCCGCAGTTGCCACGATACGGTCGGCGGCATCGTTTACTTCGGGCGCATGCTCGACAAAATCCGCCTCCACGCCCAAGGCAAACTCCCCGCTGATTACCACGAAAACCTCGGCAAAGGCTTCGACGGCCGCTGCTGCAGTTTTCTCCACGTCGCACACGACGGCGTCGTCTCGCGCGTCAAACAAGGCGGCACCGACGAAGAGATTTTGCGCTGGTGTTTCGCCCACGGCCGCAAACCGACCGACGAAGAAATCGAAATCTGGAACGATTACATGCGGAAACGCGGCTGGCGCGATTCCTCGAGCAAACGATTGGCCGAACGCCTCAAGGAAAGCGGCCTCTCCCACCGCACCGACATCCAGACCTTCTTCGACTACATCGACGCCGACGAAGGCCGCGAATTGCGGACCTAAAGGTGTTAGCAAGACCGTTTTGACTCGTGGGAGCGACATTCCTGTCGCGATCTTTCGCCGTGATTCCGGTCGGGGCAGGAATGCCCCTCCTACAAGGTCGTCCGCAGCATCTTCGTGATTTCGGCTGGCGTTCGCGGCGGGCTGTCGGTATTTTCCCGCCCACCGAATGGCGACCAGAAAACCCAAGAAGAGGACCTCAAAAAGGGCAAAGGAAACGTTGCGCGTGCTGTTTGTCGCGTCGGAATGCACGCCGTACGCTAAAACGGGAGGACTCGGCGACGTCGTTGCGGGTTTGTCGAAGGCGTTGCGTCAACTCGGGCACGACGCGCGCGTGCTGGTTCCGCTGTATTCGTCGATCGACCGCGCGAAGTACGGCCTGAAGCCCGCACCGGGCGCCTGCGTGCACATGGGCGGTGGCATCGAGCATTGGGTCGGGCTGCAAGAGGCCCGGCTGGACGACATCGTGCCGGTGTGGTTCCTCGATTACAATTCGTACTTCGGGCGGCCTGGAATTTACGACGGGCCTTTCGGGCAGTATCACGACAACGCGTTCCGGTTCGCGCTCCTGTCGAAGGCGGCCCTCCAAATCTGCAAAGACCAGCAATGGATCCCGCACGTGATGCACGGGCACGATTGGCCGGGCGCGCTGGTGCCCGTGTTTCTTAAAACGTGGGACCACGTTCTCTCGCCGCTGTCGAACACGGCCAGCGTGTTGACCATCCATAATATCGGCTACCCCGGCGTGTACGACGCGAACGTCCTGCCGTACGCAGGTCTTGGCAGCCAGTATTTCACGCCCGACATCTTCGAAGACCACGGCAAGGCGAATCTGTTGAAGGCGGGCATTTGGTTCGCCGACGCGTTGACGACTGTTTCGCCGACGCACGCGAAGGAGATTCTCGATCCTGTCGGCGGCATGGGACTGACCCCGTATGTCAGCAACCGACGCGCCGATTTCTTCGGCATCCTCAACGGCGCCGATTACTCGCTCTGGAATCCCGAAACCGACCGCCATCTTCCCGCGCGCTTTTCGGCGAATGACATCAGCGGCAAGGCGGTCTGCAAACGCGCCCTGCAGGAACATTTCCACCTCGAAGTCACTGACAAGCTGCCGCTCTTTGGGATCGTCAGCCGGTTCGCGTACCAGAAAGGGTTCAGCCTGTTGCGCGACGCGCTGCCCGCGGCGCTCGACGACATGCTGATGCAGTTGGTCGTGCTCGGCAACGGCGATCCCGACACGGAGGATTTCTTCCGTTGGTTGCGTTCGGCGTATCCGGGACGCGTCGGCGCGCACATTGGGTTCTCGATTGAACTCAGTCATCTCATCGAGGCGGGCAGCGATTTCTTTCTCATGCCGTCGCTCTACGAACCGTGCGGACTCAATCAGATTTACTCGTTGAAGTACGGCACGTTGCCTGTCGTTCGCGCCACGGGCGGCCTCGACGACACCGTACAGAACTATAACGAGGGCACGGGAGACGGGACAGGGTTCAAGTTCTGGGAACCGTCAGCTCGCGCGCTGTACTACACGATTGGCTGGGCCGCCGCGACTTGGTTTGACCGCCCGCAGCACATCACCAAGCTCCGCCAACAAGCCATGGCGCAGAACTTTGATTGGCGCACCGCCGCCCAACACTACATCGATGTCTACCACCGCGCCCTGCGCAACAAGCAAGCTGCGGCGCTGGGTTAACGCACGGCTCTTGCCAGCGCTTCGCCGCGCCGATATAGTCGCAGCCTGATTCCATGCCCGAAATCCGAAAGAAATATCCGTTCGACAAGATCGAGCCGAAGTGGCAACGCTATTGGGCCGAGCACAAGACGTTTGCTGCCGTTGACCAGTCACCGATCCCCAGTCACCAATCACCGAAGTTGTACGTCCTAGACATGTTCCCGTACCCCAGCGGCGCAGGGCTGCACGTCGGCCATCCCGAAGGCTACACCGCCACCGACATTTACTGCCGATTCAAACGGATGCGCGGATTCAACGTGCTGCATCCGATGGGCTGGGACGCGTTCGGTCTTCCCGCCGAACAATACGCCATCGACACCGGCACTCAGCCCGCCGTCACGACGCGCAAGAACATCGACACCTTTCGCCGCCAAATCCAGATGCTCGGCTTTTCCTACGATTGGGACCGCGAAGTGGACACGACCGACCCGAATTACTTCAAGTGGACGCAGTGGATTTTCCTCCAGCTCTACAACAGCTACTTTGACTTCGAACTCGAGAGGGCGACGCCGATTTCGCTCCTCGAAGATGCTCTCTCCGAGACTCCGCAGCGCGAGACCGAGTGGAAGGACAATGCTTTCCTCTCTGGAACCCGCGCGGGCTTCTTCAAACGGCCACGCCACGAGCACGACAACCTGCGCTGTTCATTTATCCGCAACATGCGCCTCGCCCGCGAGGCCGAAGTACCCGTCTGGTGGTGTGAAGGCTGCAAAGCCGTTCTCGCCAACGAGGAAGTCAACGCCGACGGCACGTGCGACCGCAAAGGTCACAAGGAAGTTTATCGCCGTCCCCTTCGACAATGGATTCTCAAGATCACCGCCTACGCGGAGCGATTGCTGAAAGATTTGGAGTTGGTCAACTGGCCAGAATCCATCAAGGAACAGCAGCGCAACTGGATTGGGCGGAGTGAGGGGGCGGAAGTAGACTTCCAAATTGCCGGTGGCACAGGCGTCCCTGCCTGTGACAAGATTCGTGTGTTCACCACACGACCTGACACACTCTTCGGCGCGACGTACATGGTGCTCGCACCGGAGCACCCGCTCGTCGAGAAAGTCACGACATCCGAACAGCGCGCTACCGTGATCGCCTACCGCGAGGAAGCTCAACGCAAGAGTGAGCTGGAACGCACGCAGTTGGAGAAGGAAAAGACCGGCGTGTTTACCGGCGGCTACGCCATCAATCCGGTGAACGACGAGAAGATTCCGATTTGGGTCGCCGATTACGTGATGATGAGCTACGGCACAGGCGCCATCATGGCCGTGCCAGCGCACGACACGCGTGACTTCGAGTTCGCGAAGAAATTTGGTTTGGAGATTCTTCTGGTAGTAAAACCCCTTTTTGAGAATGCAGAGCATCTCAAGCGTAACGCCGAGTTTTGGGCACGTTTCGACGAGGATTATCAAAGCGAGGAAGAGTTCGCGAATGCTATCAGAAAGGAGGAGAGATCCTGGGGTAAGGGTGAAACACTGCTGAGCCAGATTGTTGACAAGAATACTGGTGAGGTTCTCTCTCCTTTCGTCGGGGACGGCACGTGCTTCAACTCTCCAAACAAGAAAGATGCCGAAGCGTGGAGGCGTGAAGGCCGAAGCTTTTGTGAAATCACCGGCCTGCCCACTCCCGAAGCCAAGAAGAAGATCACTGCTTGGCTCGAAGAGCGCGGCCTCGGCAAGGCAACCGTGCAATACAAGCTGCGCGACTGGTTGTTCTCGCGGCAACGGTACTGGGGCGAGCCGATTCCGATTGTCCATTGCGAGGGATGCGGAACGGTTGCCGTGCCTGAGAGCGACTTGCCGCTCACGTTACCGGAGATGAAGGATTACACGCCGACGGGCAATGCCGAGCCGCCGTTGGCCAAGGCAACGGATTGGGTCAACACGAAATGTCCGCAGTGTGGCGGCCCAGCCCGGCGCGAGACGAACACGATGCCGCAGTGGGCGGGATCGTGCTGGTATTACCTCCGTTACATTGACCCGAAAAACAAGGCAGCGTTCGTCGGGAAAGAGAAGGAGAAGTACTGGATGCCGGTCGATCTCTACGTCGGTGGCGCGGAGCACGCGGTGTTGCATCTGCTTTACTCGCGATTCTGGCACAAGGTGCTGTTCGATCTCGGCCACGTCTCGACGCCGGAGCCGTTCGTGCGGTTGGTCAACCAGGGCATGATTCTCGGCGAAGACAACCAGAAGATGTCGAAGTCGCGCGGCAACGTGATCAATCCCGACGACGTGGTGCGCGAGTGCGGCGCGGATGCGTTCCGCATGTACGAGATGTTCATGGGGCCGCTCGAAGCGACGAAACCGTGGAGCACGGAAGGGTTGCAGGGCGTGTATCGGTTCCTCGGCCGCGTCTGGCGACTGTTCTGCGATGAGGACGGCAATCTCATCGTGGACGACGAACCGAATCCCCCTCACCTTGATCCTCTCCCCCAAACGACGGGGGAGAGGAAACAGCAAGGAATCCCCTCGCCCTTGCCGTCCAAGGGAGAGGTTTACCCGCCGCAGGCGGCGCCAAAGGCGACCAAGGGTCAGGGTGAGGGTTCCGTTGATCCCAAGCTGCTCAAAGCGCTCCATCAGACGATCAAGAAAGTCGGCGAAGACACCGACACACTCAACTTCAACACCGCGATCTCGCAGATGATGATCTTCGTCAACGAAGTCACGGCGCAGACGGCCCGTCCACGCAAACTTCTCGAACCGTTCGTGCTGGTGCTCGCGCCGTACGCGCCGCATCTGGTCGAGGAACTCTGGGAAAAGTTAGGGCACAAGCAATCGCTCGCCCAAGAACCGTGGCCGAAGTACGACGCCGCGTTGCTGGTGGAGAGCACCGTCACGGTCATTCTACAGGTCAACGGCAAGTTGCGCGACCGCATCGAAGTGCCGGCCAACGCATCGCAGTCGGAACTCGAAACGCTGGCGCTCGCCAACGACCGCGTGAAGGAATTCCTCGCCGGCAAGCAAATCAAGAAAGTCATCGTCGTCCCCGGCAAACTGGTCAACATCGCGGCGGGTTGAATCCCGGTCCCGCCAAGGCGAGGCAAACGCGCGCGCAAAAAAAGTGGTTGTGATGCCGGGGAAGTTGGCTGATATTGGTGTGTGCGAAGGTGGAGATAGGGTTATGGCTGGGTTACAGTCAGCAAATGTTCAAACTTACCAGGCAAGAGCAAATGATTGTGGCGTTCCTCGTGGGAGCAATCCTGCTCGGCACAGTCGTTCGGCAATGGCGTGCGCGGACCGGTTCCAAGGAGGCGCCGGCCGCCGTAACCATGGAGAAGAGGGATAGATAGATGCAAAAGCCTAGTTTTTACGAATCGGTCGATGAGATTTTGCAGAGGGACGGACGTTACGATCGGGACTCCTACTACTTTGTGCGGGAAGGATTGGATTACACGCTGAAGATGCTCAGGAAAAACGCACACACGCAGCCCGCTCTTCGCCACGTCACGGGACAGGAATTACTGGAAGGGCTGCGGCGCTACGCACTCGATCAATTCGGCCCAATGGCGAAGACGGTGCTGGCCTACTGGGGCATACGTCGGTGCGACGATTTTGGCGAGATCGTCTTCAACATGGTCGAAAAAGGCATCCTCGGAAGGACCGAGCAAGACTCCCGCGAAGATTTCAAAGGCGGTTATGATTTTGATGAAGTGTTCGTTAAGCCGTATCAGCCGCTTGCGCGGGCCGCCGGCAGCCGTCCAGTCACCGCCCACGCCAATCCCGATCGCTTTCGTGACAAGAGTCGCAGTTCGGGCGCGGAAAAACTGAGCGGCGGTTCCAACTAGCTGTCTCATTCGACATGCGATTCAATCCCGTCGCTTGTTGTCTGATGGCAGCCTTGGCCGCAATGGCGACCAATTCCATGGCAATCACGCAGACAAACCATACGTTATCGGCGCGCAAAACGATTCTCGACAACGGGCTGACCCTTCTCGTCAAAGAAGACCACAGCGCGCCCGTCGTGAGCGCCCAAGCCTGGTGTCGCGCGGGCAGCATTACGGAAGGCCGTTGGATGGGCGCGGGCTTGTCGCACGTGCTGGAGCACATGCTCTTCAAGGGCACGACCACGCGCGGCGTCGCGCAGATTGCGCAGGAGATTGAAGACAAGGGCGGCTACATCAACGCCTATACCTCCTTCCAGCAGACCGTTTTCCACATCAACATCCCGTCGGAAAATTGGAAGACCGCTGTCGACATTCTCGCCGACTGCATGATGAACGCCACCATTCCCGAGGAGGAACTGCTCAAGGAGAAGCAAGTCATCCTCCGCGAAATGGCGATGAACGTGGACGATCCCGGTCGTCGCTCCTCGCTGATGCTGTGGGCAACGGCGTACACGACGCATCCGTTTCGGCATCCCGTCATCGGTTATCCCGACATTTACAATCGCATTACGCGCGACGACGTGGTGGCGTATTACAAGGAACATTACGTGCCGAACAACCTCATCTTCGTCGTCGTGGGCGACATCAATGCCGACGAGATCGAAGCGCGCGTCCGCGAGTTGACGAAAGATTTCAAGATGGGTGCGATCGAGCCGGCGACGGTTCTGCCCGAGCCGCCGCAGCTCAGCACGCGCGAACGCCACGAGGAAGCGCCGATTCAACTCTCCAACATTCATCTCGCCTGGCACATTCCCGCGTTGACGAATCCCGACGTGTATCCGCTGGACGTGTTGGCGATCATCCTCGGCCAGGGCAAAAGCTCGCGCCTGTACCGCGAGGTGCGGCAGAAACGCGGTCTCGTGCATGCGATCGACGCCAGCAGTTACACGCCGTCTTATCCCGGCGTTTTCGAGATTGAAGCGATCGCCGACGCGGAGAAGCGCGACGAAGCCATCGCCGCGATTCGAGGCGAGGTCAGGAAACTGATCGCCGAATCCGTCACCGACGCAGAATGCCAGAAAGCGATCAAAGCCTCCGTCAACAATCATCTCGAAACGTTCAAGACGATGGAAGGCCAGGCGGTCGACCTGGCGCAGAGCGAAATTCTCGTGGGCGACCCGAATTTCTCGACGGTTTATCTGGACCGCGTTCGCCAGGTCACACCGGCGGACATTCGCCGCGTCGTGGCGCAGTATTTTGCCGATGCCAATCTGACGATCACGTCGCTCGATCCCGAAGGCACGGAAGCGAAGCCGCCGGCAGAGAAAACGGCCAGGACCGAAATCAAGATTCAGAAGTTCGAGTTCCCGAACGGCCTGCGATTGCTCGTGCGCGAAGACCACAAGCTGCCGTTCCTCGATCTGCGCGCGTTGATGAAGGGCGGCGTCATCGCCGAGACCGGCGCCGACAACGGCATCACCAAACTCACCGCGCGAATGATGTTGAAGGGAACGAAGACCCGCACGGCCAACCAGATTGCCGACGCCATCGAATCGGTTGGCGGCGACATCAGCTACATGTCCGGCAACAACAGTTTCGGCGTGTCCGCGCACGTGATGGATGAAGACCTGGATCTGGCGCTGGACGTGTTGGCCGATGTGTTGCAGAACCCGACGTTCCCGGAGGACATGCTCAAGCGCGAGCGCGACGTGCAACTGGCCGAGATCAGGGCGGAGCAGGACCAGGTTTTGCGCGCGGGCCAGCAGTTGTTGCGCGAGGCGATGTACGCGCATCACCCGTATCGCTTGAACCCGCTCGGCAAAGCCGAGACGGTCCAGAAACTGACGCGCGCGGACGCGGTGGATTTCCACCGGCGCTACGTCGTGCCGAACAACATGGTGTTGACCGTTTTTGGCGACGTGAATGCCGAGGAGATCCGCCGGAAGGTGGAAGCTAAGTTCGGCGGCATGAAATCGGTGAAACCGGAGTTTCCGCGCACCGGCCCCGAGAAGCTGGCTGCCTCGTCGGAGAAAATCGAGAACAAACCGAAGGAGCAGGCGGTGCTCCTGATAGGTTTCAGCGGCACCGACATGTTCAGCAATGACCGCTTCGCCTTGGAACTTCTCGACGAAGCGTACTCCGGGCTAGGCTCGCGACTGTTCCTGCGGATTCGGGATGAGTTGGGTCTGGCGTATTACGTCGGCGCGTACCAACAGCCCGGACTCGATCCCGGTTATTTTGCGTTTTACGTGGGAACGATGCCCGAGAAGGTCGATCTCTGTAAGAAGGAAATCTTCGCCGAACTCGACAAGCTCAAACAAGACGGTCTCAGCGCGAAGGAGCTTGAGCGCGCCAAGAACAGCCTCATCGGCCAGCGCAAAGTCCGGATGCAGGATAACGCGGATTTGAGCCTGATGGTTGGCCTCGACGAGTTGTACGGGCTCGGCTATAATTTCTTCCAGTCGATGGACGAAAAATACAACGCCGTCACTGCTGACGACATCAAGCGCGTGGCAAACAGGTATTTCACCGATCAGCCGCACGCCGTCGTGGTGATCAAACCCGTGGAGAAACAATGATGTAGTGGCGCTTCCCTGCCCCGAAGGCTTTCGGGGTGAACGAAGCGCCGCGAATTAACAACTGCGCTTCATAGAAGCGCAGCTACACCGAGAGAATCAACATGGCTGAAGTCCAAAAAGACACCGTCGGTTCGCGCGAGGACACGCTGCGATTTCTCGACATGGTTGGCCTGTTCGGCAGCCAGGCGATGATTTGCCTCGGCAAGCTCGCCAATCCCATGACCGGCAAAGCCGAGAAGAATCTTCCCGCCGCGCGCCTGTTCATCGACACGTTGGAAATGCTGGAGCGCAAAACGCAAGGCAATCTCACTGCTGACGAAACCAAAGTCTTGCACGCCACGCTCACCGATCTGCGGCTGATGTACGTCGAAGAATCGAAACAGCCCGAAGAGCGAGGAGCGAAGAGCGAAGAGCGTCCCTCAGCCCCGGAACAAGGAAAGCCAGACGTGTCCGCCGAAGCCTCGGCGAAGCCGGACGTGTCCGCCGAAGCCTCGGCGAAGGCGGACGAGTCCAAGGTCAGGTTCCGCAAGACCTACGAGTAATACGACCGCCCTTGGCTTATGCTGAGAGTCAATCGTTGGCCCGCTCACACTGCTGTCCGCAGATTTCATAAAGAGTAAGGCTTCGCCCATCCCGCGCCTTGGCTCAGCGATCCGCCTTGACAGATCAGGCGGCATTCGGGGATTGTCTCATCCGCTGGGAGACGGCAAACCGAGGAGGAATGAATATGGGGCAATTGCCTTCAGAACAAGCCGGACCAACCGCACCCCAGTCGTCGCTGATGGGACGGCTGGCGAATGTTTACGCCGCACCGGGCGAGGTCTTCGATCAAGTCAAAGCCAGCCCGCCTTCCACCGCCAACTGGCTCGCACCGGTTCTGATCTTTATCGTCGTGGGTTGGGTGGGAGGGTGGCTCGTCCTCTCGCAAGCCTCGGTCAAACAACAGTTGCGCGACATCCAGGAACAGGCCATCCAGAAACAGGTGGACAAAGGCCGTCTGTCCCAGAAGCAGGCCGACTCCGCAATGCAGGCAGGGGAGAAGTTCGCCAACATCGGCGCCATAGCTGGCGTCGCGGTTGTAACACCACTCGCCGCCTTCGCCTCTCCGCTTTTATGGGGCCTGGCCGTCTGGCTGGTCGGCGTCAAGATCTTGAAAGGCAACTTCACTTACATGAAAGCCTTGGAAGTCGCGGGCTTGGCCAACATGATCGGCGTGCTGGGTTCCATCGTCTGGACGCTGCTCATCCTGATCACGGGCAACTTCTTTGCTTCACCCGGCCTGATGCTGCTCGTCAAGGATTTCGATCCGCAAAATAGCCTCCACTCCGTTCTCGCCGCGATCAACGTCATGACTTTCTGGGGGCTGGCCGTGAAAGCGATCGGACTGTCGCGCCTGAGCGGCGCATCGTTTGGCAAGGCCGCAGTGTGGATCTTCGTGATTTGGGCCGCTTGGACCGGCTCGATGATTGGCATCGGTGCCGCATTCCGTGCTGCCTTTGGCGGGTAACGCCTTCGGGGTAGGGTGCGCTCGCTGAGCGTGCCGCTCCGGAGGTTCGGGCAGCCCGGCGGTCTGCCCCTACCAACACCTGTCAGATCAACTTTGACAGAAGCCCGCTCGCGCAATCACCAACGACTTTTTCAACAGCTTCATCCGTCTTGACAGAACCGTCAGCATCAGGGGATTGTCTCACTCGCTGGGACGGCAAGCCGCCGGGAAACACCATGGATCAATTGCCTTCAGACCAAACCGGGCCAACCGTTCCCCGGTCATCCCTCATCGGACGGCTGGCGAATGTTTACGCCACACCGGGCGAGGTCTTCGACCAAGTCAAAGCCAGTCCGCGTTCCATCCTCAACTGGCTCGTGCCGTGCCTGATCCTCCTGCTCGTGGGTTGGCTGGGAACGCGGTTCGCCCTCTCCCAAGCCGTCATCAAACAACAGTTGCGCGACTACGAGGAACAAGGCGTCCAGAGACTGGTGGACAAAGGCCGAATACCGAAGGAGCAGGCTGACGCTGCCCAGGAAGCGGGGCAGGCCAGCCTCAATGTCCGTATCTCGTCTGAACCACTGTACAACGCGATCGCAGTCCCGTTTTTGTGGGCCGTGCTCTTCTGGCTCGTCGGGACCGTGCCCTTGAAAGGCAATTTCACCTACCTGAAAGCCTTGGAAGTCGTCGGCTTGGCAAGCATGATTACCGTGCTGGGTTCCGTCGTCAGAACGCTGCTCATCCTGGCCACGGGAAACTTCTTTGCCTCACCCGGCCTGATGCTGGTGGTCAAGGAATTCGATCCGCAGAACACGCTCCACTCCGTTCTCGCCGCGATCAACATCATGACCTTCTGGGCGCTGGCCGTGAAAGCGATCGGGCTGTCGCGGTTGAGCGGCGCATCGTTCGGCAAGGCGGCAATCTGGGTCTTCGTGCTTTGGGGCACTTGGACGGCCCTGCTGATTACCGTCAGCGCCGGAGCCCGCATCGCCTTCGGCGGATAACGCCGGGTGTAAGGCAATCAGTTGGCAGCGGTCGTGGAGAAAGTGCGGCGGCAATTATTTCGTAACGAGACCTGACCCGATTACTGCTCCAGCCGTGCCCGCTCAGGCCGCCGTGTTCTACAATGGCAACTAGGTCTTCAGCGGCGGGTCGATTCTCGCGTGGCGAACACAGACATCCTCTTAGCGTTCTATTAGGGGAATGTCCATGGTCTGACAATTGGGTATTGACAAGTCCCTTATTATTCGGTATAAATCACACGCACAGTGAATATGGAAGGTGTGACTTAAAACTAAGGAGGAAGCTCAATGGAAGGCGATGTGCTTAAGAGGATCGACCGCAAGCTTTCAGCCGTCATGGCGCTTATGGTCGAAGCGCGAGAAACTCGAACGGATGCGGAGTTGGATAAGATCGAGCTACTTTTGGGGCGGTGTGGGTTGAGCGCACCCGAAATATCGGAAATCGTGGACAAATCGACCGAAGCAGTACGGAAGGCGATTCAAAGGGGACGGAAAGCGAAACGGACATAGGAATGTAATATGGACGAACAAACAAAAACGGAAGCATTGCTGGAGGAAGCGGTTCGTCTGCTTGCCATCCTGGCCAAGCGAGGCATGAATCAAACGGCGACAATCGCTGAGCTAAGTAATGCAGGCTTTCAGCCGAAGCGGATTGCAGAGCTTCTCGGGACGACGGCGAACACTGTAAGCGTCACCCTGGCCACATCGCGAAAGCGGAAGAAGGGTAAGCGGTAGACGTAGGTAAATCCGGATGAAAGTAGGTGGTTGGAATGAGTAAAGCCAAAAGCGATAATGAGCTATTAGAGGAAATCGGCGGGAAACTAGATCTAGTAATCGCGTTGCTTGCGATTCAAGGTAAGGAGCAGGGTGCACAGATTAAGATCCTGTATTCTCTCGGCTTTGATTCGAACACGATTGGCCGCTTGGTTGGCATGTCAGGAACCGCAGTCAGAGTGAGGAAATTCCGCGGACGTAAGTGAGGTTCCGCGTCAGGCATCATGGACTTACAGGAGATGATTCTTCGCGGGCGCTTTATTTTTTCGGGGGCTGGCCAGCGCCTCAGGGTATATGAACTGGTAAACGGTAAGCGGAACACTGCCGAAATCGCCAGACTTGTTAAGCGTCATGTGAACAACGTCCGTCGGGATCTTACGATTATCAATGATGCAGAGCTGATCCAACCAAAGATGAAAAATGGTCAGTCGTTAGAGTCGAATGGCTTTCCGGTCTACGAAAAAGTGCCGCTTGGTAGGACTGTCCCCCTCAGCTACTTCGAGGGGCCGCCGGCACGCCTTCCCGCTTCCTCGGTAACGGCCACAGCGAAATCATCTTCGAAGGGTTATGTGACCAAGAAGCCCTCCGCTCTCGGGCTGCCAAGCGAGACGGAAATTCTGGATATCTGTAGGAACGGCGAGGATCAGATTTCCGAGTTCAAGGGACAAGGAACTGACTTTAATAAGATTAGCCGTGAGGTGGCCGCAATGCTCAATACTCGGGAGGGAGGCAGGGTTTTTTACGGAATCGACGACGCGGGCACAATTCAAGGCAGCGACATTTCTCGGCAACAATTCGACCAAGGGCTGCAGAATTCTATTCGAAATACAATTTCTCCGGCTGCGACGGTGAGACTACACTCCGTGTCCGTCGTGGGCTCGGAGGTCCTTGTGGTCATCGTGCCTCCGTGGAACAGAAGTGATGTATATCAATTCGAAGGGCGTGTTCTCCTTCGAAAGGGCACAAATGTCTTCTTCGCGAAACCGGAAGAAAGCAAGAAACTTCACAAGGGGATTTACGTCGTCTGACATGAGAGGAGGTTATTCTACCAATGCCGAAGACTAAGAGAAACTCCACGCGAGAAGATCCAGCACTCAAAGAGTTGCAGCGGATCAGAAATCTGCTGATGCTTTGCTTAATTAAGTTGGGGGCCGATTCAAAGGAGCTTGATTTGGCTGTCGGGATGGGGTCCAGCAACATTCGAGCGATGCTCCCGATCAAGCAAATTGAGAAAATTCTAAAGGACTAGTCACGCTGCAATAAGGCGGTTCAAGGAGTTCTTGGGCGAGGCGTTGCTTCCCTGTTCTCTCCCGTCCGGCCTAGACCTTCCCGGTTTCGAGGCCGAAGTAATCTTTCGCGTTGCCGAAGCAGATGTTGCGGACCATCGTGCCGAGCATTTTCATGTCGCGGGGTAGTTCGCCGTTGACGACGTCGCGGCCGAGGAGGTTGCAGAGCAGACGGCGGAAGTATTCGTGCCGCGAATAACTCAGGAAACAGCGCGAGTCGGTCAGCATGCCGACGAACCGGCTGAGCAGACCGAGGTTGGACAGCGCGTTGATCTGCCATTCCATCGCTTCCTTCTGATCGAGAAACCACCAGCCGCTGCCGAACTGGATTTTGCCGGGCACGCTGCCGTCCTGGAAATTGCCGAGCATCGTGGCGAAGGCGTAGTTATCGGCGGGATTCAAGTTGTAGAGGATCGTTTTCGGGAAACGATTGGTCGAGTCGAGCCGGTCGAGATAACGCGCCAATGCCTCGGCCTGCGGCCAGTCGCCGATCGAGTCGAACCCCGTGTCGGCGCCGAGCGTGCGCATCAGGCGTGTGTTGTTGTTGCGCAACGCGCCGAGGTGCAATTGCATGACCCAGCCGCGCGCGGCGTAGAGTTCGCCCACAAACAGCAGCATGAAGCTGCGGAACTTGTTGGCCTCCGCTGGGGAGACCTTCTTTCCACTGCGGGCGTCTGCGAAAATGCGCGCCGCCTCGGCTTCGGTGCAATCGTCGGCATACACGTGATTCAACCCGTGATCGGAAAGGCGGCAGCCGTTGTCGTGAAAGTAACGATGCCGTTTCCTGAGCGCGTCGAGAAAGCCGCTCAAACTGCGGCATTCCACGCCACTCACCTGCCCGAGCTTGTCCACCCAGGCGTTGAACGCGGCTGGCTGGTCCACCGTCAACGCCTTGTCGGGCCGGAACGCCGGGTACACCCGCGTACCCAGTGGTTTGGTGGCGCGGGCGTCCCTGCCTGCGGATTGTGATTCGCGGATCTTCCGGTGATGTTCGAGCGAGTCGGTCGGATCGTCCGTCGTGCAGACGACCGCGACGCGATTTGTTTCAAGGATCGTGTGCACGGGCATTTTGGACAGCTTGGCGTTGGCCGTATCCCAAATCTCTTTCGCGGTGGACTCGTCAAGCAACTTGGTGATGCCGAAGAACCGTTTCAATTCGAGGTGCGTCCAGTGATAGAGCGGATTGCGCAGCGTGTACGGCACCGTACGGGCGAAGGCGAGGAACTTCTCCCAGTCGCTGGCGTCGCCGGTGCAATACTTCTCCGACACGCCGTTGGAACGCATCGCGCGCCACTTGTAATGATCGCCCCCCAGCCAGACTTCATAAAGGTTGCGGAATACTTTGTTGGCCGCAATCTGGTCGGGCGGCAGATGCGTGTGATAATCGAAGATCGGCTCGTGCTTGGCGTGGTCGTGGTACAACTCCCGCGCCACGTCATTCTGCAGCAGAAAATCATCCGTAAGAAAAGTTCTGGTCGTCTTGGTTGTCTTGGCCGCTGGTTTGGTCTTGGTGCGTTTCATGGTTGCCTCCTAAATCTTAAGCAGTAAATCCGAAATCCGAATCTCGAAATCCGAAAATGAAAATCCGACCAGCGTGGCCCTATCCCTGCCGTCGTTTGTAAAATTGTAGTTTTCCTGACTTCCACTTGTTTCGGATTTTGTGCTTCGAGTTTTCCCCTACTGGCTCCTGCGGTAGATCGCTCCGAAGATGGTCATCGGTTTCTCGCTGGTGGCGTCACTGTACATTTCCGAGCGCGCACTGGCGCCGACCGACGGCGTACCGTTTGCGGTTCACAGCTTAGCCCTTGCTCAAGAGAGAGAGATGCTTGCTGAGGTGTTTGTCGAGCAACTCCTCGTGCAACGCCGCGTTCTTCTGGAGGACACCGAGGATGCGCGGCTTGAACTGCGGGTTGGTCAGCACCGAGCCGAACGTGACGTGCAGTAACTGCCGCCCCGGTATCTCGTCGAGAAACACAGGCTCATCCTTCGGCCCGCTGTACTTGGGCAGCGCCTTCACCTGTGCCAGGGTCGTCGAGATGTGATAGCTCGCGCGATCCGTGTCGAACCTTCCGCGGCAGAACTCGACGATCTCACCAAACAGTTTTGTGTCCGTGCGTGCCACCACCCGCAACGCTTCCAGGTAACTCGTGCCCGCAGTCTTCACGTGCAACAGGTCGCCGCAGACGCGGCCGAAGATCGGATACACTGCGAATTTGTCCGAGCCGCTGTGGACGCTCATCTTGTACGGGCCGCAGTGCTTCGCGATGGCGGCGTGTTGCACCAATGCTTCCTCGAACTTCTTCAGGTCGCCCTTGTAATCAATCCCTTTCTCAAAATCGCCGATGAATCGCGGAGCGACGCTCACAACGTTCGGCACCTTGTGCCGCTTGAGTTCCATGCCGATGAATAAATGCTCCAGCACGCTCGTCGGTTCGTCGGTCTCGTCCACGCTGACTTCGATCTCAAACGGGCGCGCGCCCATGGTCTTCGCGATGTGACGGCCCATGGCGCCGACGTGCTCCAGCGCGGCAGCGTACTTCGCCGCGGCGCGCTGCAGCGATGCGCGGTCAAACTGCGCCGTGGCAACCCCCGGCACGTCGAACTTCTTGCCGACGTAGAGCGACTCCAGTTCGGCAGTCAGCGTGCCCTTGCCGACGTACGCCGACGGATCAATCGTGAAAAAGCAGAAGCCTGCCGCCGCAGTCCGATCCACGTGTTCCGGCAACTTCAGGTGATCGGCGTCGGCGCCCCACGGCTTGGTATAGCCGAGTTTTGCCAGCGCGGTCTGGGCCGCTTTCATCACCTCTTCGGGTGAACGCTGGGTGCGCTCCATTTCGCGGATGGACTGCTGCGCGAAGATCGGAGCAAAATCATATTTCTTTGAAGCACTGAGATGACCGGGAGTCGCCAAGCCGGTGCGATCGCCGAAGCCAAAAGATTTCTTGAGTCCCAAAGGAACAGCGTTGGTAATATTCATTGCAGTTGCATCCTAAGCGATGTGGCTCGTCATGCCAATTCCTAATTATACGCGCTTCTGTCCGTAATACGCGCCCGGCCCGTGCTTGCGCAGAAAATGTTTGTCGAGCAGGACCTTCTGCATGGGTCTGACCGATGGTTTGACCCGCAATGTCTCGCTCGCCAGACGCGCCAGGTGTTCGAGCACGGCCGCGTTCTCGACCGCCTTCTCAACCGTTTCGCCCCATGCAAACGGTGCATGGCTGGCCACCAACACGCCGGGGAAACGAAGCGGGTCAACCTTCCTGAACTTCTCAACAATCACGTGCCCGGTGTTCGCTTCATACTCGGATTTGATTTCCCGGGCCGTGAGCAACCGCGTGCACGGTACCGGCCCGTGGAAATAATCCGCGTGCGTCGTTCCTAGCGGCGGAATCTCGCGCCGCGCCTGCGCCCACGCGGTGGCGTACAGGCTGTGCGTGTGCACGACGCCGCCGATACTCTTGAAGGCACGGTAAAGAATGCGGTGCGTCGGCGTATCGGAACTGGGCTTCAGATCGCCCTCGACGACCCTGCCTGTTTCCAGCGACACGACCACCATGTGCCCGGGTTTCATCCTGTCGTAAGGCACACCCGAGGGCTTGATCACCATGTTGCCGCTGGCGCGGTCAACGCCGCTGACGTTGCCCCAGGTCTGGATGACCAGTCCCTCGGCAACCAGTTTCAGGTTCGCCTCACAAACTCGCTTCTTCAGTTCTTCAAGCATCGCAAAACCTTTCCCCTTCACCTTGATCCTCTCCCTTGTTCAAAGGAGTGGGTCAGGGTGATGGTTCGTGTCACTTTCTCACTTGCATCCGTATCTCCAACAGCTTCTTCATCACGTCGTACAGGTTGCCGTTCCACTCTTTGGTGCCGAAGGCATCATGAAGCTTTCGGTACAGCGGGTAAAGTTCACGATAGACGCTATGCGCCTGCGGATTCGGCGTGAAGACGCGCTTCTTGACGCCGGTCATCGCCTTCTGGGCATCGGCGTAATTCCTGTGCGCTCCCGCAACCACCGCACCCGCGATGGCGGCTCCGAGCGCGCACGTCTGGGCGGAGCGGGAGACTTTCATCGGACGGCCCGTCACGTCGGCGTAGATTTGCATCACCAGCGGATTCTTCTCCGCAATGCCGCCGCAGTTGACGATCTGCGCGACTTTCACACCATATTCTTCGAACCGGTTGATGATCGTCAGAGCGCCGAACGCCGTTGCCTCGATCAACGCGCGGTAAATCTCGGCGGGCGTCGTGTAGAGAGTCTGACCGAGCAGCAAGCCCGTGAGCCGCTGGTCCACAAGGATCGTGCGGTTGCCGTTGTTCCAGTCCAACGCCAGCAGCCCTGACTCGCCGGGTTTGAGTTTCGCCGCACCGGTGGTGAGATTTTCGTGGCTGCCGGCGCGGATGTAGTTCACAAACCAGTTGAAGATGTCGCCGACCGCCGACTGGCCGGCTTCAAGCCCGTAAAATCCGGGTAAGATGCTGCCGTTGACGATGCCGCAAAGGCCGGGGATATCAGCGAGCGGTTCTCCAACGGGCGCAACCATCATGTCGCACGTGCTGGTGCCGATGATCTTCACCAGCGTGCCCGGCGCAATCCCCGCGCCGACACCGCCAAGATGCGCATCAAACGCGCCGACGGCCACGGGCGTGCCGGCCCGCAAACCGGTGCGCTTCGCCCAGTCCGCCGTCAATTTGCCGACGGCGCGGTCAATCGTGTGCGCTTTCGGACGAAGCCGCGCACGCAGTTCGCCAAGCTTCGGATGCAACGAACCGAGGAATTCGGCATCGGGGTAGCCGCCCCAGTTGTCGTTGTACATCGCCTTGTGGCCAGCGGCGCAGACGCCCACGGTCAACCTGTCGGGTGCTTCCGTGCCCGTCAGCATCGCGGGAATCCAGTCGGCGCATTCGACCCACGTGTGTGCCGCATCGAACACCGCCGCGTCCGTGCGCAGGCAATGGAGGACCTTGCTGAAAAACCATTCGCTCGAGTACGTCCCACCGCACTTGGCGAGATACTGCGGACGCATCTGTCGCGCGCGCTCCGTGATCTCCACCGCCTCCGCCACACCGGTGTGGTCTTTCCAGAGCCACGCCATCGCGTTCGGGTTCCTGGCAAACCGTTTGTCCAACGCCAACGGCCGACCGTTGCGATCCACGGGAATCGGTGTGCTGCCCGTCGTGTCCACGCCGATACCGACGATTTGCTCGGCCTTGAAGCTCTTCACAGCGCGCTTGGCCTGCGCCAGCGCTTTCTTGATCGTCGTCTCCGCACCCGTGACGTAATCGGCAGGGTGCTGGCGGGCGAGATTCGGGTCACGGGACAAAATCACGCCATGCGTCCCGTGCGCGTACTCCCAAACCGCCGTGCCCACCTCGCGGCCGTTGCTCGCGTCCACAATCAGGCAGCGGACGGTGTTCGTTCCGTAGTCCAAACCGATGGAGTATTTGGCGCTCATGTGAAATCTCCTTTCCAATCCACAGGGTTGTCACCCTGATCCCGCCGTAGCGGGAGAATGGTCTCTGTTGTTTCTGTCCAGACGACTGAGATTTGCCGTCGCGCGACAGACGGCCCGCAGCGGTTTCGCTCCGCTCAGAATGACAAGTGGACAGGATATACGATGAATCAGGATGTTAGTGCTCAATCATCACCTTCACCACCTTGTCCCCGTACGCCGCATTCAGCTTGAACGCCTCCGTAGCACGCTCCAGCGGAAAACGGTGGCTGATGAGACTTTGTAAATCAACACGTCCCCGTACTGCCAGTTCAATCGCGCGCGGGTAGACGTGTTTCATCCGTCGGCTCATCATAATCGTCAGACCTTTGCGACGGGCAGTTGAATGTTTCATCTCGAACCGGTCGTCTGAGGGGATGCCCACCGCAACCAGTCGCCCCCCCAGCCGCGCCATCTCGGCAGCCTGCTGAAGCGAATGACCAGCCCACGCCGCTTCAAAGGCCATGTCCACACCATGCCCATCGGTTTCCTTCAATACACGCTGAACAGGATCTTCCGAATCGCAGTTGATCGGAATCCCACCGAAATGCTCAGCCAATTGCAGACGCCACGAAAACTTGTCGGAGATGAAAACCAGTCCCACACCGGACAGTTTCACGACCTGCAGGATCAACAACCCAATCGGCCCCGCGCCAAGTATCGCCACGCTGTTGGCCACGCGAATCCTGGCGAGATCGACAGCGTGCATCGCAACGCCGAGCGGTTCGAGCATCGCAGCAGCTTCATCATCGAGTTCGTCCGGCACGGGAAAGCAACTCCGTGCCGGCATGTGCATCCACTGGCACAGGCTGCCGTTGTCGGGATAATTCCCGCAGAAGTGCAGCCGACGGCAGAGATTCGGATGCCCCCGTTCGCAGAGGTCGCAACGACCGCATGGTTGCGCGGGATCGACGGCCACGCGGGCGCCGATGCGCAACGGCTCGAAATTGCCGTCGACCGAATCGGGCCCGACTGCCTCGACCACACCGGCAAATTCGTGGCCGAGAATCAATGGCGACTTCACAACGCTGTCGCCGATGCAGCCGTCCTGATAAGAGTGCAGGTCGCTACCACAAATGCCCGTGGCGGTCACGCGCAAAAGCACTTCGCCACGTCCGGGCGGCCCGGGGTGTGGCACTTTCTCGACGCGCAAATCCTTGGATCCATGAAGCCGTGCAGCCAACATTCGACGTATTGTGGTAGGGCGCGACCGCCGGGCGCGCCGCTTCTGTTGTTCTCGGTTTCGGACGGCCCGGCGGTCCGTCCCTACCAACGGCTATTGGTGATGATAAACTTCCCAGCCCAGGTACTTCGTCAGCGCTTCCTTGACGCCTGCAGCGGTGTGCGTGGCGTTGATCGCGACGTGATGTTCGAATCCGTTCTCGCAAATGTAGGCCAGCAGTTTCTGGAAATTCGGGATGTGGACGACGCCGTAGCCGCCGAACGTTTTCAGCGGATCATCGGTCAGTTCGCCTTCGCCGATGTAAGCGCGCACTTTACCCGCAGCATCGTCGGTACTGACGCGCAGATAGGTGAACGGCGCGGCTTTGACGCGGCCGACAATCGTGCCGTAGGTGTTGGCCTTGCCGACGGTGCCGGCGATGATCTCCTGATAATCCATCACGGGTTTGCCTTCGCCCCTTTCGACGAAAATGTCCTTCGGCAGGTTGCTGCAATGGAACACGACGCCTTTGTCGGGATCGTCGCCGTAGTTGTTGTTCCAGTCCACCAACGCGCTCGGTCGGCCGCTGCCATGCGCCATCGCGTACATCGCCACCGTGCCCATGATGTCCACTTCACACGCGCTCGACATCAGCGTGTTGCTCATCATGCTCATCAACGTGCACGGCACCACGCCGAAGAATTCCTCCATCGCCGTCCAGCACTGGACGGCGGTAGCGTTGAGCTTGGTCCGCTCCATCCAACTGTCCACGGCGACGCCGAACTTGGCCATCTTCAGCAATGACGCCGGCGGAACGGCTTTGGCGTTGACGTACTCGCCGATCTGCTTGAGCTTGGCCTTCACCGCCTTGTCGTCGTCCTTCAGTTTGCCGACCCAGCCAAACAACTCGAACAGGTCGAGGGTCTCGATGCTGATACCGCTTTGTTCGAGCAACTTCTCGCTGTAGCGAACTGTGTTGAATGCTGTCGGCCGAGCGCCGAGAGCGCCGATGCGCAGGTTGCGCAGGCCGCGCACCACACGGCAGGTCACGGCGAAATCGGCGAGGTCCTGTTTGAAACTGTTGCTCTTCGGATCCGTCGTGTGCAGCCGCGTGAGTGTGAAGGGGATGTTGTACTGGCGCAGATTGTTGCAGACCGACATCTTGCCGCAAAAGCTGTCACGCCGGTTGTCGATCAGCATGCTGCCCGGCACATCGGGGAACGCGTGGATCAAAACCGGCACCCGCAGGTCCGCCCAGCGCAGCGCGTTGGCGACTGCGCGCTCGTCTCCGAAATTGGGCAACGTGACGAGAATGCCGTCGATCTCATTGCGGTGTCTGCCGAACAGGTCGGCGCACTTGCGCGCGTCGTTGTGACTTTCGATGCTGCCGTACTTCGTTTTCTTCGGAGCGAGCGCGACGACTTCGAAGCCCGCTTTTTCCAGCACTTCCAGAATGAGCGCCCGGCCCTTTTCACAAAGATGAGCGGGAAAAAAGCCGCGGTTGCCGACCATCAAGCCTAACGTGACAGGTTTCATGTTGCTCTCCTTTGACACCGGGTAATCCATAAACTTATGCACTGGGTTTTCAACAGGCTCTCGCAAGACGCCGAAAATCCGGTTCATCTTTTGCCATATTCCTGCTACAAACAGCAATACCAATCTCACTGATGGATGCGATCAAAAGTGGCGGACGCCAAGCACACTCAACCTCCTCACCTTGATCCTCTCCTCCGACGAACGGAGGAGAGGAAATCCCCTCTCCCTTGCCGTTCAAGGGAGAGGGTCAGGGTGAGGGTTCCGGGCCGCCGCTGCACGTGATGCGGGAGGCAGTTATGGCACGCTTGTTCCTCGGACTCGATTCCAGCACGCAGAGCCTGTCGGCCATCGTGATCGATCACGATACGCGGAAGGCCGTGTACGAAGCGTCGCTGAACTTCGACCAATCGCTCTCGCACTACGGCACGCAGAACGGCACGTTGCGCAACAAAGACCCGCTGGTCGTGCACAGTCCGCCGTTGATGTGGGCGGAAGCGCTCGACCTGATGTTCGTGCAAATGAAGAATGACGGCCTGCCGCTCGGCGACATCCTGGCCATAAGCGGCAGCGGTCAGCAACATGGGTCGGTCTATCTCAACGACCGTGTTGCCGATGCACTAGCCAATCTCGACCCGGCCAAGAGCCTCGTGGAGAATCTCAGCGGCACATTTGCACGGGCAACGTCGCCGATCTGGATGGATTCCTCAACCAGTGCCGAGTGCGCCGAGATCCGCCAGAAACTTGGCGGCATCAAGGCCACGGCGCAACTGACAGGCTCAGACACTTTCGAGCGATTCACCGGGCCGCAGATCCGCAAGTTCTACAAGACCGAGCCGGAGAACTACGAGCGAACCGCGAGCATCGCGCTCGTGAGTTCGTTCATGGCGTCCATCATCGCCGGGAAGATCGCACCGATCGATCACGGCGACGGCGCGGGCATGAACCTGATGGACATCAGGAAGAAGACGTGGCATCCCGACGCGCTCAAAGCCACCGCGCCGCGCTTGAAACAGAAGCTTCCGCCGCTCGCCGAGTCATCGAGAATCATCGGTTCGGTCAGTCCGTATTTCGTGAAGAAGTACGGACTCAATCCTGATGCACAGGCGCTGGTCTGGTCGGGTGACAACCCGTGCAGCCTCATCGGCCTCGGCCTTATCAAGGAAGGCATGGTCGCCATCAGCCTCGGCACCAGCGACACCTATTTCGGTTTCATGAAACGCTGCCCCGAAGGCTTTCGGGGCGAAGGTCACGTGTTCGGATCTCCTACTGGTGACTACATGACGCTCATCTGTTTCAAGAACGGCTCGCTCGCCCGCGAAAAGATCCGCGACCAGTACGGCCTCGACTGGAACGGTTTCAACCGCGCGCTGGCCAGCACGCCACCCGGCAACAACGGCGGCATTCTCCTGCCGTGGTTCGAAGCCGAGATCGTCCCGCGTGTCAACAAGCCCGGCATCCACCGTTTCGACCTCGACGAACGCGACGCCGCCGTGAACTGCCGGGCGGTCGTCGAAGCGCAGATGATGTCGATGCGCCTCCACTCGCAATGGATGAAAGTCGCACCGAAGCGCATCTACGCCACCGGCGGCGCCTCGATGAACACCGCGATCCTTCAAGTGATGGCCGACGTGATGAACTGTCCCGTCCTGCGCATCGAGGTCGCTAAGAGTGCCGCGCTTGGCGCCGCGTTGCGCGGCGCCCACGGGTACTTGGTAGCGCAAGCCTCCGCGCTTGCGAAAAGGGGAAAGATGGTAGGAAGGGATCACCGCCGAGGCGGGACAGGCGCCCGCGCCACCAATCTCTGGCAGGAAATCGTCGCCGGCTTCACCAACCCGATCACCAACAGCGAAATCAAACCCAACCGGAAATCCGCCGAGGTTTACGACAAGCTCATCGGGAAGTATGCCTCGTGCGAACGGCGGGTTCTCCAAGCCTGTCAGAACGAAGTGTGACACGGCGCCGCTGCTGATTGACAACCGGAAGGGAATCTTAACGTCCACCAACCGACGGATTGAAACCCACGTCCTCCGGTTTGCTGCCCGACCTCACCTGGTTCACATAGGTGACATAGGCCTTGTCCGAGTCGTCCCGGTAAATGCCGAACGTGAGATACGGCCCGACATCGTCGTTGTAGCCAACGGGGCCATGGTATTGCACTACCGGTTTGCCCTGCCACCAAACGTTAATGAATCCATCTTCTTCAAAGGACCACTTTGCTTGCACCACAAAATCGTTCCATTCATTGAGAGGAAATGAGTTCGTTCCGAATAGTTCCTTGGATAGGACGGCGTCAGCGTCGCGAACCACGCGCTCGGCACTGTGCCGTAACGTGATGAAAAAGCGTCCGCTCCGGTACCGAAATGCCAGGACCGGGCTTCTGCCCACTTCTCCCAGATACGTCTTGTCTTCCCCATGCCATTGGGCCAGCACCAACCGGTTATTCTCGATGGGGAAGTCTTGCGGCAGGTAAAGATCGAGCCGGTACCATCGCACGGATTTCATTGGGGGGTACTCGTCGGTATCCACCTCCGTACGAAAGGTCCTCGACCCGCTTCTGTTCGCCCAATCTTCTCCCTTCCTCAACTCAAACCGCAGTGAATCCTCTCCATGGAGCGAGGGTTGTGAGACTCTTTGAATGGACCAGGGCTTGGCGGGAGACTTCAAAACCCATTTGGAACCGAACGGCTTCAACCATCCGCTGTTGGCGTCCTTCGACGGCGTCGCGGCCGACCCTGCGTCTCGCGCCAACAGCCAAATCGCCACCAGCGAGAGAAGCGCCCCGACTGTTGCACGACGGAAGCATGTGTTCATCGTTATCCATCCAGAAGTCGATTGGGTTTTCAGGTTGAAACGGATGCGCTTGTAACAGGAAGGCGTTGCAAGAACAACCCAATAACTGGCTTTGGCGGTTCACGGTTGATCGTAACCCAGAACCTTTACCCCGAGTCCTTTTCGGCGCTGGACGCGGCAACCCCAGGCCAAGGCGTCAGCCTCCTTTAGAGTAGCGATTTCGCTTGTACTCGAATACGAGCAAGCCCCAAAACGGTTGAATTGTAACGGCTAGGCATGGCCTTTCCAAACAATGCTTGGTCGATAGGATCGTCCAGAGGCAGAGGCTTGGTGTGGCCGCCCGTCATTGTTTTTACACCCGCCCGACGAATCCGGTAGGCCAGCAGATCGGCTGCTTGGAGGGGCAGTCCTTCTAGCGCCCTTTTGTCGCGGAAACGGATTTCGGTAATTCTACGATCAACCGCCTTGAAATCAGAATATGTATCGTGGATCAAGTGCTTCCAACTTTTGTCCGTGGTGTCGTCAAAAATAAAGGTGAAGTTTTCAGTACACAGTGGCCAGCGGTCATTCACTTCTTGGAGGAAGGACTCAAAAAAAAGTTTGGGACATGATCTGCGCGGGTCTCCCTTCGATGCCAGCCGATGAAGGCTCCTGACGTTGATTAAACCGCCAATATGAAATCTCGGCCACCTACCGGCAATCTCTGCCAGTTCTACAAGGAAGGAATCAACCCGCGCTTGGGGCCATGCGTGATATATTGACTTCCTATCTCTGTCCCTGAACCTAATCTCGCGGTAATGAAAGTATGGGGGTCCGTATTCACCCAGCTTGCTTTGCCACTCGCGGCAAAAATTCAGCCAGTCTCCGCGCCACGCCACGAATCCAGCCAGTGCCGCGACCTTTGATCCCGGCTCCATGCCTTCACGGTCATGTATTCCCGATTCATCGGCGTAAATGTCAATGCTCACTATCAAGCTTCCTGAAAACTCTGGAGCAAATCTTTGTGGAGAGACGAGATTACTTCTTCCGTCTCGGCGGGGCGTGGACGCAAGTGCCATGGAGGGCGTGAGCGGCTTCCATCCATGCTTCGCTGAACGTCGGATGCGCGTGAATGGTCTTGCCGAGTTCGGCAGCGGTAAACTCGGCGCGGATGGCCGTCGTCGCTCCGGCGATCAACTCCGTGGCGTGCGGACCGATCGCGGCTGCACCGAGCAGTTGATCGGTTGCAGCGTCGGCGATCCATTTGACGAAGCCGACCGTTTCGTTAACTGCCATGGCGCGGCCCAAACCGCTGAAGCGAAACTTGCCGGTCTTGACGGCGCGGTTCTGTTTCTTCGCGTCTTCCTCGGTGATGCCCACCAGCGCGACTTCGGGTGACGTGAAGATGACGCCCGGCACGAGCGTGTCGTGTCTCTGCAGCCGATGGCCGCAGGCATTGGACGCAGCAGCAATGGCTTGCGCCGTCGCGTAGTGCGCCAGTTGCACCTTGCCCGTGACGTCGCCGATGGCATAGACCGTGGCGACGGCAGTGCGACCGTACTCGTCGGCCTCGATGAATCCCCGATCATTCGTCTTCAGCCCGGCGTTCTCCAGTTTCAGGCCGTCCGTGACCGGCTTCCGCCCGACCGAGACCAGCAACAACTTCGCTTCAAGCATTTCGTCACCGCACAGGCCGCGCACACCGTTGTCGTCCGCAGCAATTTTCTCCAGCGCTTTGCCGGTGAGCACGCGAATACCGAGCTGTTGCTCCATGTGCGCGCGGACTTCGCGGCGCACGTCGGCGTCGAGCAACAGAAGGATATCCTCCAGCAATTCAACAATCGTCACCTTTGCTCCGCATTGCGCCGCCATGCAGGCCAGTTCGCAGCCGATGTAACCGCCGCCGAGAACCAGCAGCGATTCCGGCAGCTTGTCGAGATCGAGGAACGCGCGGCTTTCGACCACGCGGGAGTGTTTGGGCAGAAACCCGGGCACGGCAGAGGTTGAGCCGGTGGCGATGATCGTCTTCTTCGCGCCAATTTGAATGGTGGCACAGGCCTCCGTGCCTGTGGCAGTACTGCCAGTAATCTCAATCGTGTTGCGGTCCTTGAACGATGCCGTGCCGCTGAATTGTTTCACGCCATTGGCGGTGAGCAACTGCTTGACTCCGCCCCGCAACTGGTCGACCACCTTGTTCTTGTGGGCGATCATAGCCGCGTAATCGACCGACGCATCTTTGACCGTGATCCCGAGCGCGTCGGCGTGGCGGATGTGTTGATAGAGATCGGCGGCGGCGATCAGCGCCTTGGTCGGGATACAGCCCCAGTTAAGGCAAGTGCCGCCGAGTTGTTCCTTCTCGACGATAGCGACGGACGCGCCGAGTTGCGCCGCGCGGATGGCCGCGGGATACCCCCCCGGCCCAGCGCCGATGACGACGATGTCAAATGTGTCCATGTTACTGTTCCTCAGTTTGTAGCCGCGAAACTCTTTCGCGGCCCTTTTCCCGCCGCGAATACGATTCGCGGCTACAAAATCAGAGCGACGGTGCTACGCCGTCAGCCGTTTCCACAATTCCAAATCCTCCAATTTCTGTTTCACGGCGTTGGTGAACCGCGCGCCGAGCGCCCCGTCCACGATGCGGTGATCGCACGACAGCGTCATCTTCATCATCTGGCGCACGACGATCTGGCCATCCCGCACGACGGGCTGCGGTTTGGTGCTGGCGACGGCGAGGATGGCGCCCTCGCCGGGGTTGATGATCGCGCCGAAGTTCTCCACATCCAGCATGCCCATGTTGGTAATGGTGAACGTACCGCCGCTGAGATCGTCGGGCGTCGCTTTGCCGGCGCGCGCTTTCTCGGCGAGTTCCTTCGACCGCTGACAAAGTTCCAGCAGCGGCAATTGCTCGGCGGCGCGCACCACCGGCACGACGAGGCCCTGATCGAGCGAGACGGCAATGCCGAGATTGACGTGGCTGTGCCACCACGCGGTCTTGCCGTCGGTGGAACTGTTCACGCCGGGGAACTCCTGCAACGTCAGCACCACGGCCTCGGCAATGAAATCCGTGACCGTGTACGGCGCGCCCGCCGCCTTGAGCTGGTTTCGATAAGCGATCAGGCCGGTCATGTCCACCGCGACCGTGACGTAGAAATGTGGCGTGTCGCGGAAACTCTGCGTCAACCGCTGCGCAATCACCTGCCGCATCTTCGACATCGCTTTCGGTTTCTCGGCGACGGCGCGCTGCACATCGGCGACGGCAATGCGCCCGCCATCGCCCGGGGTGACGCCGAGCAGGTCGATGTTCTCCTTGGCCGCGAGTTCCTTCGCGGCGGGACTGACGCGGAGCTTGTCGTAGCCGCGCGACTCCAGGTACGCTTTCACGTCCTTCTCGACGACGCGCCCCTCGGGCCCGGTGCCGACAATCTTCGTCGGATCGATCACCACCTCTCGCACCAGCGCCCGCGCGCGCGGAGAAATGCGGAAAACTTCTGGAGTTGTGGCCGCGCTTGTGACAAGCGCGGGGGCCGCAGTCTTTGGAGGGCTCGGCTCCTGCCGAGCCGACGGAGTGACCGGTCGCGGCGGGGACGCCGCTCCCACAGATGGTTCAACTTTTTTGGGAACTGCCGGTGCGGGCGCCGTCACTTCCGGAATCGGCTCGCCGGGGTTGCCGATAAAACCAACCGTGGTCTGCACGGGGACGCTGACACCGGGCGGCACGACGATTTTCAACAGTGTGCCGTCGCTGAATGCTTCGACATCCATCACCGATTTGTCCGTCTCGACGGTGAAAAGAACGTCGCCCCTGGCGATCTTGTCCCCTTCCTTCTTGCGCCACTCGACGATGGCGCTCTCCTCGGTCATCTGACCGAACTTAGGCATGGTAATGGGCGTGGGCATGATTAGTAATCTAGGCTAGTCTGTGATTTTAATTCCCTTATCAGTCGCTTTCACCAGCCCTGACCAACTCGCGCCGTCCGAAGGTGTTGGCTGACTGGTGTGCGCAGCCTTGAGTATGTACTTACCGGCTTTCTTGATATCGTAGTAATTGTTGAAGTTGAATCTTGATTCGACACTCTTACCGGGTTCAACAGTAGCCCAAGATGGAGGAAAGTCCTTGAATGGGCCTGCATAACGAACGCTCTCCCCGTCCCGTACCACGGCAAACGTCCACAACTCATCCGCCTGCCCGTCCGACTTAACAACTCCAACACCTGCACCCGGTGCATGCAATTGCGCGACCGTGACTTTGTTAGTAGATGTGTTGGTCAACCTCAGTATAACCATTACATATTCGCCGACACGATAAGAATCCTTGTCTGTAAGTATCTCGTATCGGAAAGGAACATCGTCGGTTGCTGCATTGGCAGGAACATGACAAATCAGTACGAGCAGAGCGAGTGTGATGATTCTCATGTGGCCATAATCTCCTCACAAAATTGCGTTGGCAGCCTGCATCAGGTCGTTGACGTTCGGCAGGAATGCCGCTTCGAGGATGTGCGACTGCGGCGCGATGCCGTTCTTGGCACCGACGCGTTTGACCGGCGCATCGAGGTAGTCGAAGGCCGCGTCCTGAATCGTCGAGGCAACCTCGGCGGTGTAACTGCCAATATGGATCGCCTGGCTGGCCACAATGCACCGGCCCGTCTTTTGGACGGAGCGGACAATCGTGTCCACGTCCAGCGGCACGAGGCTGCGCAGGTCAACAACCTCGGCGCTGACGCCGCGCTCCGCCTTGAGTTTGTCGGCTGCTTTGAGGCAATCGTGGACGACGGGGCCCCATGCGACGAACGTGAGATCGCTCCCCTCGCGTTTCACGTCAGCCACGCCCAGCGGGACGAGGTATTCGCCCTCGGGCACCGGGCCTTTGACGCCGTAGAGGCCTTGCGACTCGACGAACATGACCGGGTTGTTGTCGCGGATGGCCGCCTTCATCATGCCCTTGGCGTCGTAGGGCGTGGCCGGATAAACGACGTAGAGGCCGGGGATGTGGCAGAAAACGGATTCCAACGTCTGGCTGTGCTGGCCGCCGTAACCTTTGCCGGCGCCGACCGACGCGCGGATGACCAGCGGCACTTCGATCTGCGCGCCACTCATGTAATGCCACTTGGCGGCCTGATTGCTGATCTGGTCGGAAGACATCAACGCAAAATCCATGTACATCAACTCGACCACGGGCCGCAGTCCTTTCATGGCGGCGCCGACCGCCGTGCCGCAGATGCAGGCTTCGCTGATCGGCGTGTTGAATACACGATCACGCCCGAACGCCTCCAGCAAACCCTTGGTCAGCTTGAACGCGCCGCCATACTCGGCCACGTCTTCGCCATAGAAAATCACGCGGGCATCGCGTTTCATCTCCTCAACCAACGCCTCCTTGATGGCGTCGCGGTAGGTGATCTGGCCATCGGTGCGTTTCACCACGGGCAATGCACCGACCAACGTGACCTTCTGGAACCCGACCGGCACGGTCTCGCACTTTGTGTCGGTGTACATGTATTTGATCACGTCGGCGGCCGGAGGATCGGCGGCGGCGGCCGCGCGTTTGGCGGCGCGGGTGTTCCGGTCGCGAACGCGCTGCTCGACGGCTTCAATTCCAGCTTTGGCGAGCGCCTTGCAGTCGAGCAGTTGTTTCTTGAATGTCTCGATGGGGTCCACGGCCTTCCACGCGGCTTCCTCTTCCTTGGTGCGATACTCGTTGCGCGGGTCGCTGAGCGAGTGTCCCCAGTAACGATACGTGTCCACGTCGAGCAACACCGGCCCTTTGCCTTCGCGGCAGAGCTTGGCCGCCCGCTGCACGGCGTCGCGAACGGCGAGCACGTCCATGCCGTTGACAATCTCGGCGTGCATGTTGTTGTTGGCAAACCCCGCCCCGCGCCGCGCCATCTGGTCAATGCCCATCACCTCGTCGTCGCTGCGGTGGGTCATGCCGTAGTGGTTGTTGACGATGAGGTAAATGATCGGCATACCGAACTTGTGGTCGCCGGCCAGGTAGTTGGTGAACTGCGCTTGCGTGGACCAGTTGAGCGACTCGAGCACCACGCCGTTGGCAAACGCGCCGTCGCCCGCAAAACAGCACACCACGCTGTCGGCCCGCAGATAACGGTTGGCCAGCGCCGCGCCCGTGGCAATCGGCACGCCGCCGCCGACGATGGCGTTGGCGCCGAGGTGGCCGACGGTGAAATCCGCGATGTGCATGCTGCCGCCCCGGCCTTTGCAGTAACCGTCGTCCTTGCCGAACAACTCGCAGATCGTCCGGTAAAGGTGTTCTTCGAGCGCCGCTTCAAGCAATTCCTCGCGCGTCGTGGCCGTGCAACCCGGCACGCGCGCCTTGAGCTGCTCGGCGCTCATGTTACGGATGGCCACCGTGCCTTTGGCGAGCGATTCGCCGTGGCCGCGGTGCGTGCTGGTGATGTTGTCCACAATCCGCAACGCCGCGCACGCGCCCACCGCCGTGCCTTCCTGCCCGACCGATACATGCGTCGGCCCGCGGTAATCATAGGCCGGCAACGGTTCGTAGCCGCCCGACCGCAACCTGACGATCATCTCCTCCAACTCGCGGACGATCAGCATGTCCTCCAACAGCGCGACGGCCTCTTCCTTGGCGATCGTCTTGGCCTTCAATGCGCTCTTCAGATCGCCGGCGTAGCGGTAAGCGGGGATTTTGCCGCAATTGATTTCAAACGGCTCGAAGTCCGGCCGCATGTCGCTCAGATAAACTGGTGATGCTGCTTCCATGATATGTTCCTTTGGGTCGCCTGGGTCAGGCGCGCACGATTTTGATTCCTTTCTTGATCAGTTCTTTTGCGAAATTCTTGTCCACCCGTTTGTCCGTGATCAGCACGTGCACGTGGTCCAATCGTCCCGTGCGCGCGAACGACACTTTACCAATTTTGCTGCTGTCAGCCAGCAGAATCACCTGCCGGGCCTGGCTCATGACCAATTCCTTTGTGTACGCCTCGCTCGGGTCGGTCGTCGTCACCCCTTCTTTCAATGTCAATCCGATCGTCCCCATGAACGCTTTGTCCACGTGCAACTCCGCCAAGGTCAGTCGCGTCAACGGTCCGACCATCGTTTGGCTCAGCCGCCGCAGTTCGCCGCCGATCAAGATCAGCCGCGGCCCGCGCCCCGCGAGTTCGTGCGCGGCGCGCAAGGAGTTGGTGACGACCGTGATATTGGTCCGGTCGCGCAACAGCCGCGCAAACTCCAGCACCGTGCTGCCGCCGTCGAGATAGATCGTATCGCCCGCCGCGACATAATCGAGCGCCGCCCGGGCAATCCGCTGCTTCTCCTTCGTGGACATGGAGGCCTTGTCGTCAAACAGCGGCTCGTCCATCCGGCTGTCCATGCTGACCGCGCCGCCGTGCACGCGCTGGATTTCGCCCAGTTCCTCCAGCCGCGCCAGGTCGCGGCGCACCGTCGCGGGCGAAGCGTGCAGCTCGCGGCACAGATCCTCCACGCGGACGACCCGGTTTTGGCGCAACGCCGAGCGCAGCCGGTCCCACCGTTGCGGCGCGAGGTCTTTTTGATCAAGCCCAGTCATGATTACTTGTGATTAGTTACGCGCAAATCCAATCACAGTCAATCATAAAATACCGGACGCTAACCGCTGATTACGCCGAATCCGCGCAATCCGTGAAATCCGCGGTTTAACTCATTCTTCGGCCGCCGGTATTAACCACTGATTACGCCGATGACGCTGATCGGCCGAATCCGTGCGATCTGCGAAATCCGTGGTTTAATCCATCTCCTGACTGCCGGGCCTGCCCGCGCGAGGGGTGGATTCCTTTTCTTCGTGCTTGAAAGTCATCGCCCTGAAGCACAGACTCGCGGTGATGGCGGCAATGTTTCAGGAAATCAAACAGTCCCTCCATCGGCTGTACGGCGAAGATGCTCACCCGTGGATGATGAGGTTGAGCAGCAGGAGCACTGGCACCGTCGTCGAACGCGACAAAGCCAGCGAAGGTTTGCTCGCTGCCGGCGACGAACGCATGGAAGACATGATCGCCTTCCGCGACCCCGCCAACGGCTTGAAGCCGTCCGGCACCAGTGAATCAGATGACGCTTGGTATTTCGTACAAGCGATCTGAAAGGACGTAGCATGGCAATCAAAGATGAAATTCGGACGATGGCCAACCGGTACGCTGCGGAGCTCAAAACCAGCATTGATGCGCGCGTTGTCGAGATGGAGCAGGATGACCGCTCCCACGTCCTTATTTACCGAGTGCTTGGGATTAGTGAACCGGAAGGCAAGCTCATTGACGTTTATCAGAACAAGGGACGGTTCGTTTACAAGTATGCTGGCTCATTCCTTGAAGAGGCTGCAAAGCTTTGCTTCAAGAAGAACTTCCCGCAGTCGGGATCGCTACGCGTCCCAAACACCCACGGGCAACGACCGAAAACATTTGAGATTGATTGCTTGGTTGGCACTGACGCTTTGGAAATCAAGTGGAGGGATGCAACGACAGACGGCGATCATATCACGAAAGAGCACACTCGGATAAAGGCGATATGCGACGCTGGGTACAAGCCAATCCGAGTGATGTTCTATTATCCGAATCGTGACCAAGCGATCCGGATTCAGCAAGCGTTGGAGAGTATATACAAGGGCGTGCATGGAGAGTATTATTACTCAGACACTGCATGGGATTATGTGAAACGGCGAACAGAAATTGACCTGCTCGGAATCCTTAAGCAACTTGCTGGGGAAAGGAGCGCACAACGTGAGCAGTGAGGTCCGGCAAGGTGACTGCCTGGAGGTTCTGCAGAGACTGGATTCTCAGTCGGCTGATCTCATTTATGTTGACCCGCCTTTTTTCACCCAGAAGACGCACGCTCTGGTCACTCGTGACCGTACCGCGACTTTTCAGTTTAGCGACGAATGGAATTCCCGCGACGAATATTTGAACTTCCTTCGTGATCGTTTGGTTGAGTTCAACCGTGTGCTCAAGCGCACCGGCTCGATTTTCTTTCATTGTGACACGAACGCATCCCACCACATCCGCTGCCTGCTTGATCGTGTATTTGGAGAAAGTATGTTCCGCTCCGAAATCATCTGGCACTATCGTCGTTGGTCAAACTCCCAGCGCTGTCCGCTGCCGTCGCATCAGACCATCTACTTCTACAGCAAGTCGGACGACTACAAGTACAATCAGGTTTTCGAAAAATACTCGCCCTCGACAAATGTTGACCAGATTTTGCAGCGCCGTCGACGCGATGAACATGGCAAATCCGCTTACGCACGCGACGAGAACGGCAATATCATCTATGATGGGCACAAGAAGGGCGTGCCAATGTCTGACGTGTGGGACATCCCCTTCCTGAATCCCAAGGCAAGGGAGCGAGTCGGTTATCCGACTCAGAAGCCAATTCTGCTACTCGAACGCATCATCTCTCCGGTCACGAACAAGGGTGATTTCGTGCTCGACCCCTTTTGCGGCAGCGGCACAACGCTTGTCGCTGCCGAACTTCTTGGACGGAATTCACTTGGCATCGACATCGCCGCCGAAGCTGTGAAACTTGCTGCGGAGCGATTGAAGCAGCCGATAAAGACATCGTCTGAGTTGCTGCGAAAAGGCCGCGATGCCTATGTTGAGTCCGACGAAGAGGCATTAGCCTATTTGCACGGTTTACAAATAGTAGCGGTTCAACGGAATCGCGGGATTGACGCGATCATTAAGACACCTCCAGGCGAGAATCCTGTTCTTATCCGAGTTCAGCGGCAGGGCGAGCTACTCCTCGATGCGGCAGAGCAACTCCACCGCGCCGGGCTGAGTAAACAGCCAGCCACACTTATACTTATCGCCACGGATGAGACGCAGTCAGCAGGGCTCTTTGACCTGCTGCCCACAGGAGTCACGGTTGTGAACTCGACGCGCAAGGAAGTCATGGAACTACTGAACACTAAGGTGTTCAGCAACTTGTTCAGATGACCCATCGCAGCATCATGCCATGACAGAACTGAAACAAAGTCTCTTTGCTGAACTGCCTTTCATCTTCGGATCGGATTTCCTTCGCGACCATGCGGGGCATCTTATCTCAGAGCCGCGCATAGCCATCGTTGAGTTGATTGCCAATGCGTACGATGCCGGGGCAACCGAAGTGAAAATAGCGTGGCCTGACGAGGCAGGCGGTCACTTCGAGGTCGCTGACAACGGGACGGGGATGACAGCCGAGGAATTTCACCGCCGGTGGAGGACTCTGTGCTACAACCGCATGCACGAGCAAGGTCAAATTGTCCAGTTTCCTCCCGGAGTAAAACAGAAGAAGCGAATCGCATTCGGCACGAGCGGGAAAGGGCGGCACAGCGCATTTTGTTTTGCTGACTCTTATGAGGTCGAGACGTGGAAGGATGGAAGGTCAATCACTGCGCTCGTAAGAATGACAGAAGGCGGTAACGAGCCCTTCCACTGCGCGGTGCAAGGGGAAACCGACAAGAAGGGTCACGGAACAAGGCTCTCGGCGGAGGTTGCTCGACGGTTGATACCGGTCGAGCAGATACGGGAATGGGTCGGCTCGAAGTTCGCCGTCGATCCGTCCTTTGCAGTTGTTATCAATAGGCAGCGTCTACAACTACTCGATCTGAAGGCTCTCACGAGCAGTGAGATTGATGTCGAGTCGTATGGAAAGGTCGTGATTCACCAGATTGATGCCGCTGCCCAAGACCGGTCCACACGATTGCGGGGCATTACATGGTGGGTCAACAAGCGAATGGTCGGACAGCCATCTTGGGACGGACTCGATGAGAGAGGCGCGATTCTGGATGGTCGAACGGCTGCGGCTAAGAGATACAGCTTCGTTATCGAGGCGGACTTTCTGAAACCAGACCTGAAGGACGACTGGACTGGTTTTCGCGATACTCAACGGTCGAATGTGGTGCGGGAATCTGTGCGCACCCATGTGATCAGGTTGTTGAACGATCTGCTTGCTGGTACTCGCAAGGAAAGAAAGAAGGCTGCCTTGGCAGAGAACAGGAAGGCACTGGGCGAGCTTTCACGGCTTTCGCGGAAGGTCCTCGGGCATTTTGTAGATGAGATTCAAGAAAAGTGTCCAACGCTCTCCCAAGGAGATCTGGCCCGAACCGTAGAGGTGTTCACAAAGATGGAGCAGGCCCGAAGTGGCTATGACCTCCTATACCGGTTGGCAGCGTGTTCGCCCGATGATCTGGACACTTGGAATAGGCTGATGCAAGAATGGACCGCGAGCAATGCCGAGGTCGTTCTTAGAGAACTCGGCAGACGGCTTGAGCTAATCAAGCAGCTTCAGTCGCTCGTGCATACCGCGACGACAGATGAACTGCACGACTTGCAGCCGCTATTCGCACGCGGGCTTTGGATATTTGGGCCAGAATACGAGGCGGTCGATTTCGCTTCCAATCGTGGCATGGCGTCGGTCATTCGTGAACTGCTTGGTGGGACGGAAACTGAGGTGGCTCGCCTCCGCCCCGATCTTGTGGCTTTACCAGACAGGTCTATCGGTGTGTATGCAGCCGATTCGTACGATGAAAGCGGTGAGGTGGCTGGCATCAGAAAGGTTTTGATCGTCGAACTCAAGAAGGGCGGCTTCACAATCACGCGTGAAGAGCTTCGACAAGGTGAAGACTATGCGCTCGAAGTCCGAAAAGCGAACTTGGTTCGTGCTGACACTGAGATAATCGTATATGTCTTAGGCGATTCATTAGGTGACGATGCTCAAGAAAGAACTGTCGGAAAGGCGACGAAGCTCATACCGATGATGTACGACACAGTTCTCAAGAAAGCACACGCTAGGACGTTTAACCTCCAGAAGAAACTCGAAGCAAACCAGCTTCGGATTGAAACAGATGTAGAAGTCGAAGAAGTCCTTGCCCAACCGGAACAGCAGGAGCTTCCCGAACAGGCTAACTCAATTCTTGGTTAAGTATGTGTCGAAGGATGCGTTTGTGGTCACGGCGTACCTGACCGATCAACCAAAAGCCGGAGAGGATTTATGGCCGACAAAGTAAAAATCTGGTTCGATGCGGAAGCGGATTACCTGGAGGTCCGGTTTGCCGGGGCCGCCGGCTATATGAAGGAAACCCAGCACGATGCCGTCATGGAGCGCGTGGACGCCCAAGGCCGTGTGATTGGGTTCAGCGTTTTGGGCGTGAGCCGTTTCAAGAAGAACAAGCCATTGGAAGCCGAGCTAGTCTCCACTTTTCCCCCGGCAGTTGTGCGCGAGAAGCCTGGCAAGAAGTACGGGAAGTAAGGTTTCTCTTTTCGCCTATCCGCTCAATCAGCGAAATCCGTGGTTCAACTCATTTCCTAACCGCCGGTATATTAACCGCGGATCACGCCGATGACGCTGATTGGCCGAATCCGCACAATCTGTGAAATCCGTGGTTCAATTCAGAGAAGGGGGTCAAAAACGTCGCTCACTTCGGGCTGAACCGCCGGACGATGATCTCGGGCAGATCAATATTATCCGGCTGTTTGAGGAGGAAAACGACCATCGCGGCCACGTCGGCAGGACGGATCATCTGCTGGCCTTTCAAGCGGTCGCCGAGGTAGGTGCCCTTGATGAAATCGGTGTCCACCCCGCCGGGACAGAGATTATAGACGTGGATGTTGTGCGGCTTGGCTTCGATTGCCAGGCTGCGCGCGAACCCGAGCAGGCCGTGTTTGCTTGCGCAATAGGCGGATTGATGCAGATATCCCTGCACGCTGGAGGTGCTGGCGAGGTTGATGATGCGTCCTTGTTTGCGGGCGATCATGTGCGGCAGCACCTCGCGGCAAATCAGGAACGGCGCAGTGAGATTGACGCGCATCACTCGCTCCCAGTCAGGCAGCGAAATCGCCGGAACCTGTTTTTCGAGGAAGATACCGGCGTTGTTGACGAGAATGTCACAAGTGCCCAAGTGTTTCATCGCTTGAGTAACGGCGCCGGGGATCTGCTTCAAGTCGGCCAGATCGCATTTGATGAACTTGGCGCGGACCGTCGCTCGGGATTTGGTGCGCGATAACAGCGCGAGCCGCACGCCTTCCCGTGCCAACGCCTGTGCGATGGCCAGCCCGATCCCACGGCTTGCGCCGGTGACGATGGCAGTCTTGCCTTTTATTGATAACGACATTTCTTTGACCGCGGATTACGCTGATGACGCTGATTGCGCCGAATCGGCGCCCTCATTGGTTATCCGTGCTATCTGCGTTATCCGTGGTTCGTTCCCTCTGCGTTCATTTCTTTAACTGCGGATAACGCTGATTGCGCCGAATCGGCGCAGTCAGTGGTCTGCGCTCCTAATCACGCGTTTCCACTCCAATTTGGCGCTCTTAAAGTTGAGCAGCAACGCCAGTTCAAGACCTGTGATGGCCAGATAACCGGTCATTTGCGCAATGTGCGCATCAATGAAAGCCGTGACGACCTTGGTATCCACGATCACAGCATTGTCCACGATTAAGTCGGGTACCATGGTGCCCACAAGTTTCCCGTCATAGTGAACAGGGAATTGACTCTGTTGCTCGACTCTGTGGCCACGTTTCTGAAGCTCAATGACCAAGGCGTTTTCGTAGAGTTTCTCGTCAAGACCGGGTTTCAGGATGTTCAGCACCTGCATTGCCGCGCCAATGATCTCACGACTGAGTTCCTCATGGATTAACTTTTGGTTCATCGCATCGCGCGGATAACGATTCGTTATCCGCGCCATCCGCGTGATCCGCGGTTCATTTCTCCGTCAATTCATTTCCTGGCCGCCGGTGACGCTGAGGGCGATGCCGGTGATGTACGAAGCCGCGTCGCTGGCGAGGAAGACGAGGGTGTTGCAGACGTCGTCGTAGGTACAACCGCGTTTCATGGGCACCTGGTTGACGTATGCCTGACGAACATCCTCGACGGACTTGGCACCCGGCACTTTGCCGGCGCGGAGATACTGGACGAACAAACCTTTGTCGGGATCGGTCCAGAGCGGAGAGTCGAGCAGGTTGCCGGGACAGATGGCGTTGCAGCGGATGCCGTGAGGCGCCATTTCGAGCGCGACGCTTTGCACGAGGCCGATCCCGCCGAACTTCGTGGCGGCGTATGCGGAGTTGGCGGCGCTGCCTTTCTTGCCGGACTTGGAGTTGATCTGGATGATCGCGCCGCTGCGCTGCGGTTTCATGACGCGGCAGGCGTGCTTCATCGTGAGAAAATTGCCAAACAAGTTGACGTTCATCACCGCCCGCCACTTTTCGGCATCCGCTTCGGCGATGGGTTCGGCGATGAGGATGGCGGCATTGGAGACGACAATGTCCACGCGCTTGAACGTCTCGACGGCCTTGTCGAACAGCGCCTTGACCTGCGGCTCCTGTGTGACATCCACCTTGAAGGCGAAACTGCGGCCACCGATCTCCTTAGCGGTTTGTCTCGCCCCGTCCTCGTTCATGTCGGCGACCACAACCTCACAACCTTCCTGCACGAGCCGTTGGCAGATGGCCTGGCCGAGTCCCTGCGCCCCGCCGGTGACGACGGCGATTTTGTTTTCGAGTGTTCTGTTCATGATCGGTTTAGGAATTTGTAGCCGCGAATCTCATTCGCGGTGAGTGGCAAGAAGCCGCGAAAATGTTTCGCGGCTACAACATCGCTGGCAGAACCGTTCATCATTTCTTGAATTGCTCCAGTAACGCTTTCTCAGCCTTTTCATTCCAGTGACCGTTTTCGAGCGGCAGTTTGCCGCCCAACTCGGTCAATGGCGTCAGTTTCAGCCCTTTGCACATCGGATAGACAATGATCTTGCCCGGCATGAGGTTTTTCTCCACCGCGCGGATGCCGTCGATTGCGCCGTCGATGCCGGACACGGCAGCCACGGAAAGATTCGTGTCGAGCTTGCGTGAAGCAACCTTCTTCAAGACGGCCTTCATGTCGTCCAGTGTCGAACCGCTTGTCCCGATGAAATAACACTGTTTCTCGATGTAGGCGTCGAGGTCAATTTCGCCGGTCACGTTCGCGGGAATACCGGCAAAAATATTAATGATCGCGCGCGGCGCGGCGTCCTTCACTGCTTGTGCGACCAGAGCCGGCACGGGCGCCATGAGCACGATGTAGTTGAATTTTTCCGCAAGCTTGTCCTTCTGCGGATTGTAAGGGTGCAATGCCACCCCGTTCTTCTGTGCCAGCGGGGTTGCCAGTTTCTGAAGCATCGCCAAGCGCTCGTCGCTCAGGTCGCCGGCGAAGACGCTCACGCCGGCAACGCCCTGACAAAGATCGCGGATGACGTGCATTGTGCCCATCGGACCGGCGGCGCCGATGATGTTGATCTTGTCGTTGGGACGAATCTCGGCGGTGGCGGGAATCGCAGCCAGGGCGGCGGCGGGGTCGTTGCCCGTCGTGCCTATGACGCGAATGCCGCCGTAGTGGACACGACCAATGGCGCTGAAGACCGGGCGTCCGAACTTCCTGCCGCACTGGGCAACAACGAACAAGCCGTTCGTTCCGACGTTGGCGAAGAGTTTTTCGGCGACAGCGGGATCGCTACCGAAATAAACCACGTCGTCGAACGTTCCGCTCGGGAGCGCGGATGGCTTGGCGCGGGTGACTGTTCCAACATTGGTGAGTTTCGGTTCGTCGTCCGCGACGATCAGCGTTTTACCGTCGCGTTTGAACACGCGGCGCTGTTTCTCGACGTACGCGTCTTCCACGCAGGCCCACGGCTCGCACAATGCGATGGCCGACGCGGACAAATCTTCGGGCGCGGGAATAAACATGGATTCACCGTCGGGCGCGGTGATGACGCGTTCATCCACCAGCACGTACTCTTGCAGTGCGCCCTCGAAATTGTAGCCAAACGCCGAGTTGGAGTTGGCCGTCGGCAGCCAGCGGTAGTCGGTCTGCACGAGGTAACGCTCGCCAACCTTGTGGCGGGTGACCTTGTTGCCGACCTTGACGATGCGGATCACCGTTTCGTGGCCGGGCACGGTCGGTTTATCACCCGGCACGTAGTGAGGCATATCCAGCAGCGCGTTCTGCTCGATTCCTCCGGTGATCTGCGATTTACGGGCATGACCGGAAAACTGTTTCAGCAATTTGAGATCGGAGAAGCACAGCCCGACGACTTCGACCCGCCCCAAAATCTGGTGCGGGCCGGGTTGGAAGACAGACTTGGCCTCGTTGATTCTCAATTGATCCGGACCGACCAATTGCACGGCACGTTGTTGTTTAGGAATGGTCGCGGTTGCCATCGTTTCCTTTTAGCGAATCTTCGATAGTATCGTAGCCGGAGTGGCGTCGGCGGGCAAGCTGCGGAGATGATCTTCCTGCGCCGGTTGAAGTTTGCGGCCCAGCTTCTCGAAGAACTCATTCCTTGCGACCACCGACGCAAATGTCTTTCGCGCCCACGAGCTGAGATAACCGAAGCCGCTCTGCCGTTGCAGCACCGAGTGGGCATAAGCGATGTGCGCCCCCTTGAGGAATACCGGCACAAACGGATTCAGCTCCGCTGTCTCGAACGAGTCCACAAACTTGTTGCCCGGCGCGTTCATCTCCGTGCCGACGATGATCGGGAAGTGGTGCTTCTCTGCCAACGCGACCACGTCGCGCAGATTCTGCAGTTTCTGATCTTTCACGCCCGGCGTGTAATTGCGGTCCGGAATTATGTTCAGCGCTGCAGCCCCTGACGCCATCGCAACCTGGAAAAGTTCTTCGATGCACTTCTCTCCATCGGATGTGCCGTCGAGCCACGTCAACGTCGGGATCGCGCCGGCTTCAAGCACAAACCGGTTCATTTCGGCCATCAACGGAAACGATCCCTTGCCGGGCTGGACGTAGCCGACGCCGCCACGTTTCATTGTTTTGGCACGGATCAGCGCCTGCAACTTGCCGCTTTCCGACGGACAATCACCGAGTTTTTCCCGCCAACACTTCTCCCGCGCGGCACGGTCGGGAAACATCGCTGCCGCTTTGCGCTCGTATGCCTCGCAGACGTGGCGCTCGGTGGCGTTGCCTTTCGGCGTCAGCGGCAACGCATCCTTTTCGTAATCCAGTTCGACGGGGCGCATGAACGTGTTGACGCGCGCGATCAACTCGCGGTTGCGTTGCTCCGCCGTGCGGCGCATCGAGGCGAGATACTCCGCCGCGTATCCCGATAACCTGGCTGAGGTGAATCCGACGCCCATGTGGTAGGCAATGCCCGGCTCGCCGGGTGAGTTGATGACTCGCGTGGCAAACTCCGGCACGAACACGCGCGACTCCAGGCTCACGCAGGTCTTCAGACCGAGCAGACGTCCTGCTTCGAGGAATTCTTCCAGGCCGTCGAGCACATCAAAATCCACGATCCCTGCTGCTGTCAGTCCAGCTTTGCGCGCCAGCCACGCGAACTTCGACGGCGAGTAGCCGTAGGCGTTATAGGAGAATAAGGTGTGGCTGTGTAAATTGACGATGGGTTGAACGGTCGGCCAGAGGCCGCCCGTTGCCCTGGCGTGCTCGCATAACTGAAGCAACGCCTGTCTTCTGACGCTTGGCTTGAAATCATCAAGCGCTTGTTCCAGTTGACTGACTTCGTGAGTTTGCATTGGGAAGATCAAGTTACGCCCAGCAAGTGGAAATGATATTCGCAAGGGGCGTGCGGCGCGTCAAGCACAAGCCCGTCGCTCAGCAACACGGCGAACGACTGACTTCAATGAGAGAAGTTGCGCGCCATTGACCAAATCCATCATGACGCGGCACAATGTGGTCGCATTGGACGCGCTTGAGCGGCTTGCCGTCCTTGGAAGCCATATTTCTGGACTTGGACGAAAACGTCAGGCAAAGACCGACGCGGGCCTCCACTTCCCTGACCGATTTCGTTTCCAAAGACCGTTATCTGCAAGAACTTCGGGTTTTTATAGCAAATTACGGCATGTGTGGTGCTCTTAGTGCTGTCAAAGGAGCGAACGGAGTTTCGGTCAATCCAGTGAACATATTGGCGGAAACGGTCTTAACTCAATATGACCAGTCGGGTCTTCTGTTCCCGCCTGAGTGGGTCCGAGCCGCGTTGGTTCTGGCCCTGATCAGCATCTGGGTGGTAATCGGGCTCTTCGTCTACCTCAATCGCACCACCAAGGAATCCTATTTCAACCTCTGGACAGTCGCTTGGATGTTCTACTCCGTGTATTTGGCTGCCGCGATCGGCTTGGAGGAAACACCGGACACGCCGTTTCTCGTCATGGTGCGGCGCGCGTGCATCGGGATCAGTGCGCTGTTCATGTTCTGGGGCAGTTTTCAGCTCACGGGTCACAGCCGCAATCGATGGGAACTCGGCTCGGCGACAATCCTGATGCTGCTCTGGAGTTGCGTCGCAGCCTACAAGGTGCAAGCCCGACTCTGGATCACGACTCCCGTCTTTGTGCTGCTGTCGGCTGCGGGCATCTATACGGGCATCCTGTATATGCGCCACCGCAAACGACATCACGGCGCAAATATTCTGGCTGTGGGGTTTTTGCTCTGGGGCGTGCACCTCCTGGCGTTTCCATTCGTCGAACGATCGCCCGCGCTCCTGGCGGGAGGGTATCTGACTTCTGCCGCGCTGTCGCTATTGATTACGGTGGGCATGGTTGTCGAACATCAATTCACCCTGTCAGAGCAGAATTACCGGGAGCTGTTCGACTCGGCAGGCGACGCCATGTTTCTGGTGGATTATGAAACGTTGCGCATTCTGGAGGCAAATCCCTCCGCGCATCGGTTGGCGGGCCATGAAAATGCGAAGCTGATTGGTCGAAGCATCCTTGATCTGTTTCCAGAACTGCGCGAAGGAACCGGCCGCGGGCAAGATGGGCAAACCGCAGGACATATGGAGTACAACCCGCTACGCGAATTGCGCCTGCCACGTCCCGATGGACAGTATCTTGTGTACGAAGCCACCGCGAACATGATTTTCGGTCCGCAGGGGCCGGTGCTGCTGATTGATGCCCGCGACATCACGGAGCGCAAGCGCGCGACCGAAGCGTTGCGAGAAACCGCACGTCAGCTCGAGCAGGCGCTCATCGATTTGCGGGCCACACAGCAGCAGGTCGTTCAGCAGGAACGTCTGCGCGCGCTGGAAAAGATGGCCAGTGGCGTGGCGCATGACTTCAACAATGCGTTAGCCAGGATTCTTGGCTTCAACGAACTCCTGCTCACCGGGCCGGAGAACCTCAAGGATCCGGAGAAAGTTAAGAAGTACCTGCAGATGATAAACGCCGCAGCGCTCGATGCCGTGAAGATTGTCAACCGCTTGCGCGAGTTCTACCGTCACCGCAAGGACACCGAGGTTTACAAACCGGTGGATCTGTTTCAAGTGATCGAGCAAGCCGTCGTGCTTACGCAGCCCAAGTGGAAGGATCAGGTCATGGCCAGCGGCGCAACTGTAAGGATCGAAACCGACCTGCAAGACGTTTCATTCGTGCGCGGCAGCAGCACTGACTTGCGCGAGGTGCTGGTCAACCTAATCTTCAACGCGGTCGATGCGATGCCCGACGGCGGGACGCTCACCATCGCCACCCGGGCCGATAACGCGCACGTGATCCTTGAAGTCCGCGACACGGGTACCGGCATGACCGAGGAAGTCCGACAGCGTTGCTTTGAGCCGTTCTTTTCGACGAAGAAAGAAACCGGCACCGGCCTCGGCCTCGCGATCGTGTACGGCATCGTCCAGCGCCACGGGGGCGAGATCGCAATCCAGAGCGAGGTCGGCAAAGGCACAACCGTCAGCGTGCGCCTGCCGGTCCCGGCAGAACAGCAGGCCGAAGATGCACCGACCCATACGGCCGCGCGCTCTCCGCTGAATGTTCTGCTGGTCGAGGATGACCCGTACATCCGGGACATCGAAGCTGAGTATCTGCGTGGCGACGGACATGCCGTCGCGACTGCGACAAACGGAAAGGAAGGCTTGGCAAAATTTCGAGCCAGCCACTTCGACTTGGTGTTGGCCGACCGTGCGATGCCCGAAATGAATGGCGATCAAATGACCGAAGCCATCAAGTCGCTCATACCCGGCATGCCCGTGATCATGGTGACAGGTTTCGCCGACCTATTCAAGAGTGACCGCGAGAAATCACGAGGCCCAGACCTTGTACTATCCAAACCCATCACACAGGAAACGTTGCGAGAGGCAATTGTGACAGTGACAACCCGAAGCGAAATCCGTCGATAGACGGCATGTAACGTGCTCTTACAGAAACCTGTCGTGTAAGAAGTTGAGGAAAGAACGGCTATGAGGAAGAAACGAATCCTGATTGTTGACGATGAAGTGGCCACGACCCGGCTCCTGAAGTTTGGCTTGGAAAAGACCGGCTTTTATGAGGTCAGGGAAGAAAACAACGGCACGAATGCTATTTCGACAACCCGTGCGTTCAAGCCTGACTTGATTGTCCTGGACGTTTGCATGCCGATGGTCGCCGGCGGCGATGTCGCAGCCCAGATCGCGGCCGATCCAATCTTGAAACACATTCCCATAGTGTTCTTGACCTCCATGGTGTCCGAAGAAGAAGCCGGCGAGAAACCTCTCCTCAGCGGAGGCTACAATTTCCTCGCCAAACCCATCAGTCTCCGTAGGCTCGTCCGCTACATCGAGGCCACCGTGCCCAACGAGCCGGAGCCATTCGAGTCTGCTCCGCACGGCTCATCGACTCCGACCGCCTCTGTTTCCTGAGCCACTCCGCACACAATACCTGCGCCTAGCCGGGGAACCCTCGCCTCCCCTTGCCAAACCATGGTGTTTCCACTATGCTCTGCGTGCCCGTACTCCCATGGACTACGTCAAACGTGCCAAAACCATTTTCGACATTGAGATCGACGCGCTACGGCAGACCCGCGCGCGGCTCGACGAGAGTTTCTCCGCCGCCGTCGATCTCATCGTCAAGGCGCTGCGCAACAAGGGCAAGGTCATAGTTACGGGCGTTGGCAAGTCGGGCAACATCGGCCACAAGATTGCCGCCACGCTCACCAGCACGGGCACAACCAGCGTCGTGCTCGACGCGGTCAACGCGTTGCACGGCGATCTCGGCCTAATCGGCGACGGCGACGTCGTGCTGGCGCTCAGTTACTCTGGTGAGACGGAAGAACTGCTGCGCATTCTGCCCGCGATCAAGCGCTTCGATGTGAAAATCATCGCCATGACCGCGCACTCGAAGTCACGCATCGCCCGTTACAGCGACGCGATCTTGAATGTGCACGTGAAGAAGGAGGCCTGTCCCTTTAACCTCGCGCCGACCTCCAGCACCGCCGCGATGCTGGCGATGGGCGACGCGTTGGCGATGTGCGTGCTCGAAGCGCGCGGGTTCAAGAAATCCGACTACGCGCGGTTGCATCCCGCGGGCGCCATAGGCAGCACGATGCTCGTGCAGATCAAGGACATCATGCGTACGGGCGGCCGCAACGCCCTGATCGCCGAATACGAATCCGTGAAGGATGCGTTGCTAGTGATGACGAAGGCGAAATCGGGCACCATCAGCGTGGTGGACAGCAAAGGCCGCGTCGTGGGTGTGTTCACCGACGGCGATTTTCGTCGTCACATCGCGCGCGACCCGAACGTATTGCACGCGCAGATCAAAACTGTGATGACGCGCAACCCGACCACCATCGACCAGAGCGCGCTGGCGGTTGAGGCGCTGAAGATTTTTCAGCAACGACAGATTGACGATTTGATTGTCGTGGATGAGAATAAACGTCCCGTCGGCATCGTCGATTCCCAAGACCTGCCGAAGTTCAAAATCATGTGACAACAACGGCCTTTTAACGGTTTTAACAATAGGAGCAGCAAATGCCGTCAGCCAACGACCTCCGCAAAGGAATGGCCATCAAATACAATAACGACGTCTGCGTCGTACTCGACATGCAGCATCGCACGCCGGGCAACCTGCGCGCCTTCGTACAGGCCACCCTGCGCAGCCTGAAGTCCGGCAAATCGTCCAACGTCCGCTTCACCTCCACCGAGTCGATCGAGGTCGTGTCGATGACCACGCGGCGACTCGACTTCAGCTACAAGGACCACAACGGTTACCATTTCATGGATCCGGAAAACTACGAAACCACCACGCTCAGCGAGGAATTCGTCGGCGAAGCGTCGAAGTATCTCACGGAAAATCTCCCGTGCACATTGATGGAAGTGGAAGGCAAAGCCGCCGAACTGGAATTGCCGCCAAAAGTGAAGCTCAAGGTCGTCGAAGCCCCGCCGGGCGTTCGCGGCGACACCGCCACCAACGTCACCAAACCGGCGAAAGTCGAAACCGGCTTCGAAGTCGGCGTCCCTCTCTTCATCGATGCGGGCGACTCCATCGAAGTGGACACCCGCACCGGCAAATACCTCAACCGCGCGTAAACGACCCGTCGAGCGTTGAGCGAAAAGCGTGGAAGCGTGTGACAACAGACGCTCAACGCCGCACGCTCCACGCTTCACGTCCTCACTCTCTCGGCATCGGACGCGGCATCGGCACAATCGGCGGATGCTCTTCGACGCGCGGCGCAGCAAACAGGCTGGCATGAACCACGCCTCGTGCGCCCCGCTGTTCGTGCCAGAGCAGCACTGAACCGTATAGCCCTTCTCCATTGACCGCGCACAATCGGCCAATACCAATCGTCTCCTTCGGGGAAAGCTGCGCCCGTTGAGCATTCCGAAGGAATCGTTCGACTGCTCCTCGGTCTGCTGCGAGTTTGACCGGGTTGGTGACCTCGATGGCGTCCACAGCGTAGGATCGTAGCAACCTGTCGCGCAACCTCGCAAACGTCTCGCTGTCGCCAAACAACTCCACGCCGACGACGCGACCGCCGATCATCACCGCCATGCCGTTGGCGTCCTCCGTCCATATGATCGCCTTGGTGTAATCGTCGAGATCACGCCTCACGTCGCCTGATTCATAGATCTTCCCGAGGTAATGCGTCTCGTTCGGAACCGTCGCGGCAACCGCATCAGCCTTCCGAGCCACCTCGTTCCACACGACCGACTGCGAGACCGCTGGCGCATTCAGTTGTTGCCGCAGTTTCCCGTGCGCCAACTCTTTTTCCGCGCCGAAATACTGCGTCCGCTGCGTCCACCTTCCCTGCTCCACGCAAAACACGCCCAGCCCGATCGGCCCGCTGCGCGGCGCCAGCAAGATATCCTGCGAGACCACGCGGTTCTGTTTCCCGCCCGTCACGATCTCGCCCGCCAACAGAAAAATCGGCTCATCCGACTGATTCTCGACGAGCAACTCGGGCACGCTCCCGCCGCCTTTCTCCGAAATGCGGATCAACTCTTTCGCCAACGCCTGATCCAGTGTCCAGTACCCCCGCCGCGTGCGGTTCGACGTGAACAGCGGATACACCACCAGATTCCTGTACGACTGGCCTTCGCCAACCCGCGTCTCCGCGATCAATCGAGACAACCCGTTCGTCGGGGCGGGCGGCCGCGGCGGACGGGGCAGCATCTCCTCCTCGCCGAACCCGCGCACCGTCACCAACACCATCAACGCAATGAGAACTTGTTTCATGACAGCTATTCCTTTCTACCCCGACTCATGTCGAGGCCTGCCATATCCGACACCAACTTTTGGGAAAAGTTCCGTTCTGGTCGAATGTCTACCTAGCTCCTCGCTTCCTTCTTGGCTTACTGCAACTGGGCTGATAATCTGGTCAGCGCATCACGTACCTTCAATCGCTCGGGCGTGACGTGGGTGTGGAGTTGGGTCATGGAGAGGTTGGCGTGGCCGAGGAGTTCCTGGACGCTGCGCAAGTCCGCGCCGGCCTCGAGCATGTGCGTGGCGAAACTGTCCTTAGTCAATGTCAACGTGCTGCTCTTTACGAAATGAGCAGCCTGTCGGGACTGCAATGGTGTCCTTGCCATTTCTCCTTCGCGGACGAAGGTAACGCGTCCTTTCTCCGCCTCCGCCAGCACCCTTCCCTGATATATCGCCTGGCTATATATCAAGCGGCCATCAATCAGCCGAAGCGGCGAGGATACATCAGTATCTGAGGTATCGGCGAAACCCAGTGCTTTGTTAAAATTCAGATGAAGGGTCGTTGGAGGGACGTGTTCCGTCGCATCCGTTGCCGGGATGCAGCCACGACGGAGCCCTGGTCGCCTTCGGCGCCGCCAGAGGCTGGTAAACGTGGCCCTCCCAATCAAGTTCGACAGAGGACCAGGGTTTGCCCGAGCTTTCGTGGTTCGTGCCGGAGAAAGTCTCCATTGTTTTGTCGCAAAAACGCGTCGGACGTCACTATAAAATGGCGGTATGAATTCGCTGGAGAAGGACATGGCATGGATCTAACCGACAAGGAATACGTGCAACGCTGCCGCGACGGACATCCGGAGGATTTCCGCCTGTTGGTGCACCGCTATCAGGCACCGTTGTTCTCTTATCTGGCAGGCCGACTGGGGGATCGGTCGCAGGCCGAGGAGGCAGCGCAGGAATCGTTCGTCCGGGCTTTCCAGTCCTTGAAAAAGCTCCGGAAACCGGAATCGTTCTATTCCTGGCTTCTGGGCATCGCCGGACGGGTGGCGAAAGAACAGTTCCGCTTCCTGAAACGTCGCCAACGAGATCGCGAAGTCGCGGAAGCCATGATGCCCGAGCCTGCCGACAACCACGCGGAGTATCCGTTGGATGAAGCCATTGCTGTCCTGCCCGAAACCTATCGCCAGGTGATTCTGCTGCGGTATTACGAAGGGCTGTCCTGCCAAGAGGTGGCCCAGCGACTCGACATGCCGATCGGCACGGTCACGAAGACGCTCTCGCGAGCTTACGCCATGCTTCGTCAGGAGCTCCAGGCCCGCGAAAGCGCGGAACGAACAGTCAACCAAACGGAGCAACCATGAACTGCGCTGAATGCCGGGACAATTTGATCGCCTCCATCGAAGGATTGCTCGGCCATGAGGAATCTCTCCAGTGCCAGGCACACCTTGAAACGTGTGCGGCTTGCCGCGCTGAATGCGCGGCCATCCTCCGCCTGCAACATCAGTTGGTCGCGCGCGGCCAGGCTGCCGCCGACGTGTCCATTGTCGAGCCGGTCATGCGCCGGGTTCTCCAAGAACAGACAAAACCGGAAAGAAACACAATTATGAGCCTGTTATTGAAACATCGCTGGGGATTCGGGTTGGGCACGGCTGCGGGTGCGGCTGCCGTCATGCTAATCGTCCTCTTGGCTTCGCCCAAGACACAAGCCACGGCCGCCGAGGTCATGACCAAAGGCGCCCAAGCGGTGGCCAAACTCACCAGCATCCACTTTCGCGGCCAGGTGCGCACGGCGCCGCAAGACAACTTCAGCTACATCAATCCCGACTTCGACTTTGTCACCGTGGAATTGTGGAAACAGTTCGGGCCGGACCTCAAGTGGCGGGTCGAGAAACCTGGACTCGTCGCAGTCATGGACGGCCAGTCCACGGTGCTTTACATGAAAACCGCCAATTTCGTAGCCAAGCGTCCACATCCCTCGCCCAGCGCCTTTGACACCGATTGGCTGCAAAGGATCGCCAACCTCAGCAACGCCATCAGCAATGAGCTAAATAACGCGCAGGCCAAAGGATGGAAGATGGGCACCACTGAAGAAACCGCCGCGAATGGGAGGGTGAAGTTCATCGTCACGATACACGCCAAACCCGGCATTCCGGAAAATGACTACGTCAAAAACGCTTTCTTCGAAAACGCTGACACACGCCGGGTATATCGCTTCGATGCCCAGACCGAACTGCTGGAAGCCGTGCAGGTTTATCTGGTTCGTCCATCCGGTGAGGTGCTGATTTTCGAACTCACTCAGATTGACTACAACCCGCCGATCGAATCCAGTGTGTGGCAGATCGAATTGCCGGCGGATGTGAGCTGGAGCCAGGAACCACAAAAGCTGCCCGACAACGAAAAATACGCCTCCATGACCGCAGAGCAGGCCGCCCGCGCTTTCCTCGAAGCTTGCAGCCGCGAGGATTGGGATGAAGCCGGAAAGTTCACGTCACTCATCAACGAGCGCGTGAAACAGGCTTACGGTGGTCTCGAGATCGTCAGCCTCGGTGAATCCTTCACTTCCAAAGCTTACAGCGGCCGGTTTGTCCCCTACGAAATCAAACTTCGACCACAAGAATTCAATGTGCGGGTGTCCAACGCCAACCCGGCAAAACGGTGCGTGTTAACGGGATTTTATGACAGCAAACTGCGGCTGCAACAGGACTTTAAATGGTCCAGCGAGCCGGAAATCCTGACCAACAACGATGCCTATGCCCGGCTGACACCCACGGAAGCAGTGCAAGCCTACTTCCATGCCCAGTCAAAACTGGACTGGGTCGAAATGCGCAAGTTCACGTCGGAATCAGACGTCGAGCAAACCAAAAGACAAGTTGAGGCGGCGGAGAAGCAGGGCATGGACGTGCATAAACTGATGCCGGTCATGGAGGCGGGCGAAGCCACTTGGTCGGCGGAGCAATCAGCCTGGTTTGTGAAGTGCCGTGCTTCACAAACCAAGAAGTGGAACATGGCCGTGAGAAAGGACAATCCGGCAGGCCGATGGCAGGTTGACGGCGGAATCTAACCCGCCTGTTCATCAACCGCGCACAACTCGGAGTCGGAGCGGAACTCGCGAGGGTTCCGCTCCGCTCATGTTGAAAGGGGGTACATGCCGAAACTGCAACGGTGTCCTTGGTGTTTCTCCTCCGCGCTGGAAGGTAACGCTTCCGTTCCTCACCTCCGCTGCGACCTTCCCTCATATATCGCCTGGCGATATATCCGTCGTAGTGTCGGGGATACATCAGTATCTGAGGTATCCGACGAAAAGCTGTGACGAGGCGATTCTGTCCGCAGTCACGGCAACGGCGGTGGGCGTGTGGACAACTGTCTCAGTGCACGGGCTTGGAGCGTCTGGCAGAACCTACCGTGCGCGAAGTAGTTGGTTTGTAGGAGGGGCCGTGGTGCCGCCGCCCTGCCTTCGCCCGCCGAAGCGGGCTTCGCGCAGGCGGGAGCTTTTGCGCACCGGCGGCTTGCCCCGACCGGTCGCGACAAGAATGTTCACCACGTTCTACGCGGTCGCTCCCACAGCTTATAGATCATCATTTCAAGATTCTATTAGGCGCCCTTACGCTCTTGGGTGCGCCTTCTCATATACCTTCTTGAGGCGTTCGGGCGTGATGTACGTGTAGATCTGCGTGGTGGAGAGGTTGGCATGGCCGAGGAGTTCCTGGACGCTGCGCAGGTCGGCACCGGCGTCGAGCATGTGCGTGGCGAAACTGTGACGCAGCTTGTGTGGCGTAAGTGACGGGTCGAGTCCGACGGCGAGCAAATATTTCTTCAGCATCCGCTGCACGCTGCGCGCGGTCATGCGACCGCCGAACCTGTTGACGAAGAGCGGACCGCGTAAACTTCGCCCGCGCAGTTCCAGGTACTTCTGCAACGTCTCGACTGCCGGACCGCCGAGCGGTGCGAGCCGCTCCTTCTTGCCTTTGCCGCGGACGCGGACGACTTCGCCGAGCAAATCGACGTCGTCGTCGTTGAGCTGGACCAGTTCGTGGATGCGCAAGCCCGCGCTGTAGAAGGTTTCGAGAATGGCCTTGTCGCGCCAAGCTGAGAAGTCGTCGGTAGGGCGCGACCCCCGGGCGCGCCGATGTGTTTCAGATTTCAACGGCGCATCCAGCAGCGCCTCGATCTGTTGCACGGTGAGAAACTTCGGGAGTTTGCGGTGCTTCTTCGGCAGCGTGAGACCGATGAGCGGGTTGTCTTTGACGCGCTCGGCGCGCACGAGCCAGCGGTAGAAACTCCGCAATGCGGACATTTTCAGGTGGATCGTGGCGCGGTCATAGCGGCCTTTGCTGAGGTAAACGAGATAGCCGCGCAAGTGAAACGAGTCGATGCGAGCCCAGTCGGGTGGATGTTTGAATTTTTCCTCGAACCAACCGCGGAACGCATGAATGTCGGCGCTGTAATTGCGCAGCGTCAGAGGCGACGCGTCGCGCTCGGCGCGAAGGTAATCGAGGAACTGCTCGACCAGCGCGTCGCTCACGCGGTGGCTGGCTGAAGTTTTTTGATGTTCTTGCACTTCGGGTAGGCCGAGCAGCCAAGGAACTCGCCGAAGCGGCCGCTGCGTCTGACCATAGGCGCGCCGCACTTGTCACATTTCTCGTCCGTCATCACAGGCGGGGGTTTTGGCGGGGCTTCCGGAAGCTTTGCTTTCAGTTCCTCGGGGAGCGGTTTGGCATTCTTACACTTGGGGTAACCGGAACAGGCGAGGAACGGACCGCGGCGGCTCATGCGGATCACCATCGGCGAACCGCACTTCTCGCATTTGGTGTCCACTTCGGGCATCTTCGGCTGCGGTGCACGCGGAAGTGGAATGACCTTCCCCGCTTCATCGCGACGGAAATTCAGCGTGGTCTTGCATTCGGGATAACCCGAGCACGCCAGAAACTCACCGCGCCGTCCCGACCGCACGGCCATCGGCTTGCCGCAATTCTCACACTTGATGTCGGTCAGTGTGGCAGCCGTAGTCGCCTCGAAATCGAACTCCACCTTGAACTCGCCGTTTAACTTGACGATCGTGTCGAATCGCCTGTTGGCTTTGCTGCGAAATCCACTGAGCGGCCCGATCTTGCGGTCCTTGATCAGCGTCTCGACCTCGGCGCGACTGAACATGCGGCCCGCGACCGTTTTCCAGACCACAAAATCGCAGTCGTCGTTCGTGCACTCGAAGGTCTTGAACCGCTCCTGAAGCGGCTGCCCGCACTTCGGGCACGCGCCGAACGGCTCGGCGTTCTCGACCTGCTCGTCGGGCACAAAGTTCTTCGCCCCCGTCACGATGTGCGCCGTGAGATCGCGGATCTCCTTCATGAACTGCTCACGCCCAAGCTGCTGGCGTTCGATCTCACGGAGCTTGAATTCCCATTCGCCCGTGAGTTCGGGGCTGACCAGTTCGGGAGCAACATTCTTAAGCAGGCCGATGGTTTGCATCGCCTTCGCCGTGGGCTGCAGTTCCTTGCCGTGGCGATTCAGGTAACGCACGGCGACAAGGTTTTCGATGATTTGCGCGCGTGTAGCAGGCGTGCCGAGGCCGCGTTCCTTCATCGCTTCGGCCAGTTCTTCATCGTCCAACAGTTTGCCCGCGCCTTCCATCGCGCTGAGAATCGTAGCTTCCGTGTAACGGGCCGGCGGCTTGGTCTTGTCTTCCTTGACCTCCACACCCTCGGTCGTTACTTGCTCGCCCTGCCGAACGGCTGGCAGCGTGGCCTCGCCATTCTTCTCAGTCTCCTTGCCGTACACTTCCAGCCAGCCCGGCACGATCATAATCTTGCCTTCGGTCTTGAACGGCTCGCCCTCGACGCGCGTGATGCGCGTGGTCACCTCAAATTGCGCCGCTGGATAAAAAATCGCGATGAAACGTTTGGCGACCATATCGTAGATCGCCTGCTCATCGCCATCCAAACCGGATGGCGGATTGGCAGTCGGAATGATCGCAAAGTGATCGCTCACCTTCGCGTTGTTGAAGATGCGTTTGTTCGGTCGCACCCAGTCCTGCGCCAAAACCTTCGATGCGAACGCGCCCAACGCGGATCCGCCAAGCGCCTTGAGCGTCTTCTTCACCGTCGGCGCATAATCTTCCGGCAAACAACGCGAGTCCGTGCGCGGATAGGTAATCGCCTTGTGTTTTTCGTAGAGCGCCTGAGCGATTTGCAGGGTGCGCTTCGCAGAAAAGCTGAACCGATTGTTCGCCTCGCGCTGGAGCGCGGTGAGATCGTAAAGCAGTGGCGGCGCTTGCGTCGTCGGTTTCTTCTCTTCGACTTCAACGATGCCGGGCTTGTCGAAACATTTCTTCCCGATAGCGCTGGCGATCTCGCGGAACCATAGCCGCGTCGCGCCGCGGTGTTCATCCCAGAGCGAACCATGCTCCTCACCAAGCCGTTGTTCGGCGTCTGCGACGTTCAACCCCAGCCGCGCGAGCAACCGCCGGGTGCGGTCGAGTTCGGCCTCCTCCTTCTTGAAACCTTCATCGAACCACCGTCCCGCATAAACGCCTGCCGCAGCGCGGAAATTGGCAAACACTTCACATAGATCGCGCGGTTTGAAGCTCTCGATTTTCTTCTCGCGGTCCACGATGATTGCCAGCGTCGGCGTCTGCACGCGACCGAGGGACGTGACCGTGCTGCCCTTCCCGCCGATAAGCCGCAGCGTGAATGCGCGCGTGGCGTTGATGCCGACGAGCCAGTCCGCTTCGTTACGGCTGCGCGCGGCCTCGGCAAGCGGCTGCATTTCCACGCCCGTGCGCAGGTGCTCGAAGCCGTCGCGAATCGCGTCGGTGGTCATGGATTGCAACCAGAGACGTCGAATCGGTTTGTCGGATTTTGCGTACTGGTAGATGTAACGGAAAATGAGTTCGCCTTCGCGACCGGCATCGCAGGCGTTGATGACCTCAGTGACTTCCTTGCTGGCGAGCCACTTCGTGAGGACTTTTACGCGGCTCTCCGTCTTCTCCTGCGGTTTCAGATCGAAATGCGGCGGCATGATCGGCAGCTTGTTGAGCGCCCACTTGTCCTGTTCCTTCATGGATTCGGGCACGGCCAACTCGAACAAGTGTCCAACGGCCCACGAAAGCACATACTCTTTGCTCTCGAAGTATTCCTTCGTCTTCTTGAATCCACCGAGCGCCTTGGCAATGTCCTGCGCCACGCTCGGTTTTTCGGTGATGATGAGTGTTTTTCCCATGCAACAATCAGTCGGAAGTGAGATGGCGAACGTACAGTTTGCCCGGCAACTGTCTGACGATGCGCTTCATTTCCAGTCCCAGCAACGTGGCGGAAACCGCCGCGCTTGTCAAACCGCTGCCGCGGATGATCTCGTCAATGGCAATCTCCTCTTGCCCGATCAATGCCATCACTTTCGCCTCCGTTTCCGACAACTTCAGAGCAGCTTCGGTGCCTCCATTGCGCGGCTCGGCGGCCTCGGCGCTTTCTGGCTTGCGAGGCAGGAGGTACTCGAACTCCGTCAGAACGTCTTCCACGTCCTCGGTCAGTTTTGCGCCGTCCTTGATCAATCTGTTCGTGCCTCTGGACAAAATCGAATCGGCCCGACCGGGCACCGCAAACACCTGCCGTCCCTGCTCCGCCGCTTGCGCCGCCGTGATCAACGCGCCGCTTTTCAGATTCGCCTCGACCACCACCACGCCCAATGACCAACCGCTGATGATGCGGTTGCGCATTGGAAAGTTTTGCCTGTCGGGCTTCACGCCGAAAGGAAACTCCGTCACCACCGCGCCGCCTTTTTCGACGATCTCATCCGCCAGCTTCTTATTCTCGGGCGGATACACGACGTCAATGCCGCAGCCGATCACCGCCACCGTCCGCCCCTTCGCCTGCAACGCGCCTTTGTGCGCCGCCGTGTCGATGCCGCGCGCCAATCCGCTCACCACCGTCACGCCGAGCCGCGCCAGTTGATACGCCAGCTTCCGCGACATTTCCTGCCCGTACAACGTCGTCCGCCGCGACCCGACAATCGCGATTGCCATCCGCTCGTTCTCGCGGAGCGCGCCTTTGACGTACAACACCAACGGCGGATCGTAAATCTCGCGCAGGTTCTTCGGATACTCCGCGTCGTCGCGCATCACCACGCGCACGCCGGACTTTTCAATGCGGGCCAACTCCGCATCGAGGTCAATGCTCTCGCGCCAACTCGTGATGCAGCGCGCCACTTCTTCGCCGACACCGTCCACCCGCATCAACTCCCCGCGCGACGCCGACAAAATTGCCTGCGGCTCGCCGAATCGCTCCAGCAGCGCGCGAACGCGAATCGGCCCGACGCCATCAACCATATTGAGAGCGATGTAAGCCTCGCGGGAAGTCACTTCTTGCGGCTCTTGGGTTTGAGCTTCAGTTCGAGTTGCGGTTCTTTGAGCAGGTCGTAGTTTTTCAGCAACCGCAGGATTTGGAGAAGGTCGGACTTCTGGTAGTTGCGGTTGGTGTGTACGCTGGCGATGAGTTCCTGAAGGATCGAACGGAACGAGATCACGCCGTCCACGCCTTTCGCGCGCAACACCTCGATGCTCTGCTGCCGCAGCTTCGCGTTGCGCGGCAGTCCGGGCACGACCAGGATTTTCAAAAGCCCCTCGCCGCCCACGAGCCGCGCCGCCTTGTCGAGCACGCCTTTCTCGACAAACCCGAAAATCTTTGGCTGATGTGCCAGCACGCCCGGGGCGAATACTTCCGTGTGCCAGCCCTTCACGGCCACCACCGCGCGCGCCACCCGGTTGAGCGACTCCGAAGCGATCTCAAACTCCAACGGCTCGCCGCCGGCCACGGCGCGTGGGTTCAGCACGACAAGGTCCACCTCTTCGTGCGCCATCTTCTGGCGCGCCTGCACGATGTACTTGCGCCGCTGGCACACCAGAAACTCGTGCGACTCGAAATACTCGCGCACAATCGTTTCATCAACGGCAGACATTCAACGTCTCCTCAATGTCCGCATCGGTCACCGCATCGGAGACAATGGCCTCCCCCAACCGTTTCAACAGCACGAACCGCAGCTTCCCTTCGCGCGCTTTCTTGTCCAAGCGCATCGCGGTCAGGAGTCCGTCGCGTGTAAATCGTTCTCCCAGCCGCGTCGGCAACCCGCTCAAGGCGATCAGCGTTTTTAGCCGTTCCGCCTCCGCGGGGTCGAATCCCGCGCGCTTGACCGACAGGTTGGCCACGCAGCACATCCCTATCGCAATCGCCTCGCCGTGCAGCAGACCGACGTACTCCGTCAGCGCCTCCATTGCATGGCCGATCGTGTGCCCAAAATTCAGAATCGTGCGCAGCCCCGACTCGCGTTCGTCAGCAGAAACGATCTCGGCTTTGATCTCGCAGCAGCGACGCACTGCGTGCGTGACCGCATCCGCATCAAGTTTCAACACGCGCTCGTACTCGCGCTCCAGCCACGCGAAGAACTCGGCGTCGTAAATCGCGCCGTGTTTGACCACCTCCGCGAAGCCCGCGCGCAGTTCGCGCTCGGGCAGAGTCTGCAGTGTGTCGATGTCGGCCAGCACAAGACGCGGCTGGTAGAAGGCGCCGACGAGGTTCTTCCCTTGGGGCAGGTTCACCCCCACCTTGCCGCCCACCGAGCTGTCCACTAGTGCGAGCAACGTCGTCGGCACCTGCACGAACGACAACCCGCGCAAATACGCCGCCGCGACGAATCCCGCCAGGTCTCCGACCACGCCGCCGCCCAACGCGATCACAAACGACTGGCGATCCAATCTGAACGCCGTAAGCTTCTCGAACAACCGATTCGCCTGACGCAACGATTTCGAGGCTTCGCCGGCGGGCACATCCAGGACCTCCGTCTCGAATCCGCCCTCCCGCAGCGCCTCGCGAACCGGTTTCGCGTACAGCCGGCCGACCTGCATGTCTGTGATGATGACGCCGCGCTTGCCCAATTTGAGCGGGCGAAGAAACTCAGGGAGGCGCGCCAACAGACCGCCGCCGATCACAATGTCGTAGCTGCGCTCCCCCAGATCAACCCGAACATGCCGCAGATTATTCTTGTGGCTGTTTCTGTGATTGTTCTTGTGGTTGGCCGCCATTCACGCTGCCAATACCCGCCCAAGGCATGACTTGTCAACCCCGAAAAAACCTGCCTTGTGGCCGCGAATGCGATTCGCAGCTACAATCTTGCCGCGCGCACCCACAACACGCGCTGGGTCTGCTGAGTCACTTTGAACGGCTCGGCGATGCGGTGGCCTGCAACCCAAGCGATGCGTCCGTCGAAAGCGCAGAGCAGCGGCACGCGACCACGCTGGAGCCGCGGCACTTTTTCGTCCACAAAGAAATCCTGCAGTTTCTTTTCACTGCTCATGCCGAGCGGCTGAAACCGGTCCCCGTCCTGCCACGTGCGCACGAACGGTTTGTCGCCAAGCGCGTCCGCATCGAACGCCTCCTCTTTGGAGTGCGGTGGCTCGACACCGCCTTGCCGCTTCCCTGAAAACGTCCCGAGGGTGCTCGGAGCGCACTCCGCAACGAATCTCACACCCAGTTCCCGGATTGTCGTTTCGCCGTCAAAGTTCATAGGCCACGCCCCCCGCACCGGCTCCAATTCTTCCCGCCGCGCCTTCTTCAATTCGTCGTACTCGCGGTACACGATGACATCGTCTGGCAAATGTACCTCGGCGCTTGGGCGCTCCGCCACTGCAAGTTCCCGCACGGCCTCGATGTGATCGAACGACAACTGCGGCCCGGTTTCCTCCTCGCCTCCAAGCCAGACCAGCAGCACGCGCCGTTGCACGGCCACCGGACAACCGGCCAATGTCTTGACGTTCAGCGAATCATCCCGGCAAGCCGCCGAATAAAATGCTTCCATGACGTGCTGCGTCAGGTAAGAATCCTCGTCCCGCAAGATTTCCGCCGTCCGCAGCAACACGCCGCGGATCGCAGGATTGAATTCCCGTTCGAGCAGCGGCAGCAGTTCGTGACGGATCCGGTTGCGCGTGAAACGCGCGTCAGCGTTCGTCGCATCCACGCGATAGCGCAAGCCGCGCCCTTTGAGATATTCCAACACTTCGGGGCGCGAAATGGCCAGCAGCGGACGAATCACGCGCAGCGCGCCGATCTGCCGCTCCGGCCAGATACCGATCAATCCCGGCGCGCCCGCGCCGCGCACCAATCGCAGCAAGAACGTCTCCACCTGATCGTCCGCCGTGTGTGCCAACGCGAGCTTGTCGATCCCCGAGCGCCGGGCGACATCGGAGAAAAATTCGTGCCGCGCGCGCCGCGCCGCGTCCTCGTCGCTCTCGACCGCCCGCGCTTCAATCGTGGACGGCAAACCGTAATGGCCCGCGATTTCGCGCACGAATTCTGCGTCGGCATCACTGTCCGCGCCGCGCAGTTTGTGATTCAGATGACAGACGTGTGGCCGCCAGCCCGACTGAACGAGCGCGTCGAGCAGCGCAATCGAGTCCGGTCCGCCGGAGACGCCGCATAGAAGTGGCTCGCCGGGGGCGAGCAAGTGTACCAGTGCCGTTCGTGCTTTTTCCAACATTGTCACCCTGAGCGGAGCGAAGGGCCTCGCAACCGCCAGCCATTCAGAGGTTCTTCGCTTCGCTCAGAATGACAAATCAGGGCGAGCGTATCTCCGTCACGCCTCCCATATAAGGCGCGAGCACCTCCGGCAACTTTACGCTGCCATCGGGTTGCTGATAAGTTTCCAACAGCGCGACGTACAGCCGCGCCAGTGCGGTGCCGCTGCCGTTCAAAATGTGAACGAACCGATTCTTGCCATCAGCGCCCTTAAACTTGATATTCGCTCGGCGCGCCTGAAAATCCTCGCAGTTGGAGCAACTCGATACCTCAAGGTAAGCGTTCTGACCCGGTGCCCACACCTCGATGTCGTACGTCTTCGCGCTGGCGAATCCCATGTCGCCCGTGCAGAGCAGCACCACCCGATAATGCAGACCTAGTAACTGCAGCACGCGCTCCGCGTTGGCCACCATCTTCTCCAATTCGTCGTAGCTGGTCTCGGGCTTCGTGTACTTGATCATCTCGACCTTGTCGAACTGGTGGACCCGGATCATCCCGCGAGTTTCCTTACCCGCCGCGCCTGCTTCACGACGGAAACACGGCGTGTACGCGCAGTAGTAAATCGGCAACTGATCCTCGCGCAGAATCTCCTCGCGATGAATGTTTGCGACCGGCACCTCGGCAGTCGGCGCAAGATACAACTCGTCGTCGCGCAGCCGGTACATGTCTTCCTCGAATTTCGGCAATTGCCCCGTGCCGATCATTGCATTGCGATTGACGAGGAACGGCGGAAACACTTCCGTGAAGCCGTGCTCGCGCGTGTGCAGGTCGAGCAAAAAGTTGATCAGCCCGCGTTCCAATCGCGCGCCGGCGCCCTTGTACAAAATAAAACCGGTGCCCGAAATCTTCGTTGCCCGGGCGAAATCGAGAATGCCGAGCTTCTCGCCGATCTCCCAGTGCGGCTTCTGTTGGAACGCGAACTTCGGCGGCTCGCCCCATTTCCGCACCTCGGGATTGTCCGCCGAATCCTTGCCGATGGGAACCGATTCGTGAGGAAGGTTCGGAGTTTCCAAAAGGAATCTCTTCAATATTTCTTCCCCTGCCATTACGTGAGCATCTGCTTCCGATATACCCTCGTTTACTTTTCTCACACAGGCCATGAGAGCCTCGGTCTCCTGACCTTTAGCTTTGAGCAAGCCGATCTCTTTGCTCAGACGGTTACGCTCGGCTTTCAAGTTGTCGCCCTTGCTTTTCCAGTCGCGAATCTGACCGTCAACGCTAAGAATCTCGTCGAGACGTGCCTCATCGCCTCGCCCGCACGAGGCAAGGCGTTGGCGGACGAAATCCGGTTTCTCCCGAATCAGTTTGATGTCGAGCATGGGACGGATGATACGGCGCAGGGCGTGCCGGAGCAAGCAACGACTGCCCCTCACCTTAATCCTCTCCCCGCACGGCGGGGCGAGGAGACGTGTACGTGTCCCCTCTCCCTTGTCGTCCAAGGGAGAGGGTCAGGGTGAGGGTTGCAAGAACTACACCCCGGCAATTCGCGGCACCGCCGCGAGCGCCTCGGCCAGCTTTTCGGGCTGTTTGCCGCCCGCCTGCGCCAGATCGGGCCGACCGCCACCGCCGCCGCCGCAGAGTTTGGCCAGTTCGCCAACGATTTTGCCGGCGTGCTTGCCCTGTTTCACGAGGTCGGGCGTGACGTGGCAAATCAACGAAACCTTGCCCGGTGGCGCAGGCGTCCCTGCCTGCGATTCGACGCCGCCGAGGACGACCACACCGCTCTGGAGCTTCGACTTGAGCACGTCCACGACCGCGCGCAACAATTCTGCATTTGCCTCGCCGAGGTTGCCGACAACGAGATTGATGTCTCCGTGTCTCTGCGTCTCTGCGAGAAGCCGCTCTGCAATCTCCGTTGCCCTACTTCTGGCTTCTGACTTCTGTCTCCTGTCTTCTTCCTTTTGCCGCTCCCGTGCCTTCTCCTTTTCAGCCTCGGCTTGCTGGCGCGATCTGGTTTTCTCGATGTACTCCAACGCGAATTGTCCGCACACCGCTTCGACACGGCGGACGCCCGCTGCAATCGCCGACTCGCGCGCAATCTTGAACAGGCCGATGTCGCCCGTGTTCCGCACGTGCGTCCCCCCGCACAACTCCATAGAAAACCCATCCAGCTTGCCCGGATGACCGCCTACCTGCAGCACGCGTACCACATCGCCGTATTTCTCGCCAAAGAACTGGCGGATCTGCGGATGCTTCTTGATTTCCGCGTAGGGCACCTCGATCCAGGATACCAGGGCGTTCTCCTTTATCCGCTCGTTGACCAGCCGCTCGATGTCGGCAATCTGCTGCTCCGTCAGCCGCTCGGGATGGTTGAAATCGAAACGAAAATGATCAGGGGCAACCAGCGACCCGCGCTGTCGTGCATCGCGGCTGACCACTTCCTGCAACGCCAAATGGAACAGATGCGTTGCCGTGTGATGGCGCTGGATGTTGGCCCGCCGCGCAGCGTCCACCGCCACCCGTACCGCTTCGCCGACTTCCGGCGCGCGACCGCTCACCAGCTTGGCGCGGTGCACGTGCACCTTGCCTTGCTTCTGCGTGTCGAGCACCTGCAGTTTGCCGATTTCCGTCCGGTCGTGCCCCGGCACATGGATCACTCCGGTATCCCCGATCTGCCCACCCATCTCCGCATAGAACGGCGTTCGATCGATAACGACGTCGAACTCCGACGGTTTATCGCCGACCATCACGATTTGAACAACCGTCTCAGCTTCAAGGTTGTCGTAACCGAGAAAGATGGTTGGAGAGAGATTCTGATTCTCTACAACCACCTTAATTGCGGTCTTCTTCTTGCCGTAGTCTTCACGTGCGCGTCTGCGCTGCTCTTCCATCGACTTCTCAAACCCAGCAACGTCAACTGTCAAACCGTGCTCACGTGCCATGAGTTCGGTGAGGTCGAGCGGAAAACCGTAAGTGTCATAAAGTTCAAAGGCTTTATCTCCTGGAAACACTTTCTCTAGTTTTAGATCCCTCAGGTCGTGATGAAGATCGATAATTGCCCCAAACTGATCGATTCCGCGGTCAAGTGTACGATTGAAGCTCTCCTCCTCAGCTTTGATCGTTTGCTGAATCTTCGCTTTGTTGCGGCGCACTTCGGGGAACACGTCGCCGAAATTGTCCGCCACAACGTCCGCGAGTTTGTAGAAGAACGGCTCGTGGAAGTCGAGATTCCGACCGTAACGGACAGCGCGTCGCAGGATGCGGCGCAGAACGTAGCCACGACCTTCGTTTGACGGCAGAATGCCATCGGCGATGGCGAAGCTGAGACAGCGGATGTGGTCGGCGATGACGCGGAAGGCGATGTCAGTTTTGATTTGGTCAAGTAGCGCGGCCGTCCCGGCCGTGTCGTTCATCCCCTCACGGTCAAAAACGGGCGAGACGCCCGCGCTACTATCCCGTGGCAACGTCGAGGTGTGTTTCTTCCCGCTGAGTTTCTCCAGTTCTCGGAAGATTGGCGTAAACACGTCGCTTTCGTAATTGGAAATCGTGCGCGTGAAATCTTTGAAGCCGTCGGTGCATTGGATGATGCCGCAGACGCGCTCGAAGCCCATGCCGGTGTCCACGTGCTTCGCGGGCAGCTCCGACAACGAGTTGTCGGGGTCGGCATTCGCGTTGAACTGGATGAAGACGAGATTCCAGATTTCGATGCACTGCGGTGTCCCAGCGTTGACCAAGCTTGATCCTAGTGGCACAGGCGTCTCTGCCTGTGCTCCATTCCCAACAGGCACGGAGGCCTGTTCCACCAACCCCCCAATGTTTGGGCGCAAATCAACGTGAATCTCGCTGCACGGACCGCACGGGCCGGTATCGCCCATCATCCAGAAATTGTCTTTGCGGTCGCCCGGAAGGACATGGTCGGCCGGCAGATAACGCAGCCAATGTTCTTTGGCTTCTTTGTCTTCAGGCGTTTTGTCGTCCCCACCGAAGTACGTGGCATAGAGCCGCTCCTTCGGAAACTTCCAGACGTTGACGAGAAGTTCCCAGGCCCAGTCGATTGCTTCGCTTTTGAAATAGTCCCCGAACGACCAGTTGCCAAGCATCTCGAAGAACGTGTGATGATAGGTGTCGAGTCCGACGTCTTCGAGGTCGTTGTGTTTGCCGCCGGCGCGGATGCACTTCTGCGTGTCGGCCGCGCGCGCTGGATTCCACTGCGGCTTGGCCTGGCCGAGGAAGATCGGCACGAACTGGTTCATGCCGGCGTTGGTGAACAGCAGGTTCGGCGCGTCAGGCAGCAGCGACGACGACGGCACAATCGTGTGCTGCTTCGACTTGAAGAAATCCAGAAAGCTCTGGCGAATCTCGGCGGATGTCATCATGGGGCTAATCTAGCAGTTTTGCCATTTTGAGCGAAGTGTAATTCGGGGAAGTCGCCGCTCTTTCAGCTGCAAGTTACAATGTGGCACGCAGTAGCGTGCCCTACGCGCCGCCTGTAGGGTACGCTACTGCGTACCTCGATCCGCCGAGACGGACGACTACTCCGCCGCCGCGCCGCCGATCCGCTTGCCCACGAGCGCCCCTGCCGCGACCTTCGCCTTGACCGCGGCGATGATTTGATCGAGCATCTTGGAGTTCTCGCGCAGAAAATCCTTGGCGGCTTCGCGGCCCTGGCCGATCTGCTGGCCGTCGAACGCGAGCCACGAGCCTTTGCGTTCCAATACGCCGAGATCGGTCGCTACATCGATGACAGAGCCTTCCTTGGCGATCCCAACATCGTACATGATGTCGAACTCGGATTCGCAGAACGGCGGCGCAACCTTGTTCTTCACGACCTTGGCGCGGACATGGCTGCCGATCACTTTGCCCATACTGTCCTTGATGATGTTGATACGGCGCATGTCGATGCGCACGCTGGTGTAAAACTTCAGCGCGCGCCCGCCGGGCGTCGTCTCGGGATTGCCGAACATGACGCCGATCTTTTCGCGGATCTGATTGGTAAAAATGCAGCAGGTCTTCGACCTGTGAATCGCGGCGGTGAGCTTGCGCATCGCTTGACTCATCAACCGCGCCTGCGCGCCGACCGTCGCATCGCCCATCTGACCTTCCAGTTCCGCCCGCGGCACCAGCGCCGCCACCGAGTCCACGACGATCACGTCCACGGCGTTGCTGCGGATCAGCGTCTCGGTGATCGTCAACGCTTCCTCGCCGCTGTCGGGCTGGCTGATCAGGAGATCGTCAAGATTCACTCCGATGCGTTTGGCGTAGGACGGATCGACCGCATGCTCGGCATCCACGAACGCCGCCAAGCCGCCGGCGCGTTGCGCGCTCGCGATGATGCTCAAACACAATGTCGTCTTGCCGCTGCTTTCGGGACCAAAAATCTCCACCACGCGTCCCCGCGGCACGCCGCCCACCCCGAGCGCCAGGTCGAGCGACAGCGCGCCCGTCGAAATCACGGGGATATCGACGCGGGCCGTCTCATCGCCGAGGCGCATGATCGAGCCGGCGCCAAATTGTTTTTCAATCGCGGCAACCGCCGCCTGAAGGTTCTTGTCCCTCGCGAGCGATTGCTTGGTTGATTCCTTTTCCTTCGTTTCAACTTTGGCCGGCATGGTGAAAGTCTCCTCTGACGTTTTGTTGTAGGCCGCTTCTGCGAACCCCGAAAGTTTTCGGGGCAACTCACAGAGTCGGCCTACATCGTTTTCAACTCGTGCGACGACAACTTGCTGTAAATCGATCCTTCGGGATGCAACTGGCTTTGGAACAGGTGAATGGCTTCCACTCGCATCATGCCGAAGGCCTCATCTCTAATGGAATCCAGTGCCCTTGTCAACGCATCGTCGGGCTTCGGGAATTTGACCCGGCCCAGCGTCAGGTGCGCCGAAAACTCGCGATGCTCAGGCTCGAACCCGAATTGCTGCATCTCCGATTGCACTGCGCGCGCCAGCGTCTTCAGCTTTCCTTCAGCGTCATCGCAAGCGACCCACAACACACGCGGACTCCTTTCGTTCGGGAACGCTCCCGCGCCACGGACCGGAATGTCGAACGCCGTGTGTTGCTTTGCCAACGCGGCCAGGGCCTGTGAAATCCGCTCAATCGTCGTCTCCTCGACGTGACCGAGAAACTGGAGCGTAAGATGAACGTTGTCGATCTTTGTCCACGACACTTTTACCGCGACATGCGCCCGTTTCAGTCGCGCCTGCGCGTCGGCAACTGCGGCGCGGATGTCGTCGGGAATATCAACGGCAATGAAGGCCCTGATCACAACTTTTCAGAACAGAATAGACAGGCTGATCCTCAATGTCACGTCTTCGCTTGGAGTGCTGCGGCTTGACGCAGCCTTGAACCACGCGAGCGACAGCGGTGTCGAGCCACGGCACTCCAAAGACCTACAGCAGTTCCCACCGCACCAAGTCCAGGGCGATCTGTGAGGCGAAGAATTTGAAGGTTTCGCGGTCGAATAGAAACATGTGTCGCTGCACGACGGTCTCTTTGCTGGTCGCAAAACCGATGTACACCAAGCCGACTGGTTTCTCTGGCGTGCCGCCCGCCGGACCAGCGATGCCAGTAGTGCTGAGGGCCAAATCGGTTTTGCTGCGCGCTCGCACGCCTTCGGCCATTTCCCGAGCGACCTCTTCGCTGACCGCACCGTGCCGTTCGAGCGTAGCCTCGCTGACGCCAAGCAAGCGCACTTTCGACTCGTTCGAATACGCGACGAGTCCATTGATGAACACCTCGCTGGAGCCGCTGACGTTAGTGATGCGGTTGGCGATCAACCCACCGGTGCACGATTCGGCAACTGCAATCGTCTTGCGCGCCGCGATCAGTTTTCCGACGACTACCCCTTCCAATCGGTCTTCGCCCATGCCGAAGATATGATCGCCGAGCGCCGTGCGAATTCGTCGCTCCGCTTCGTCGGCAACGGATTTGAGATTTGAGAGGATGCGCACCTCGACTTCGCCCATTCGGGCGCAATAGCCCAATTCAATCCCGGCGAGATCGGCCAGCACCGGGGCAACCTTTTCCTCGACGAGCGACTCCGCCAAACCTACGACTTCGAAGACGCGGCAATCGGGTCTGGCTTGTGCGCCGACGCGTTTATGGAGCAACGGAAGCACTTGGTTTTCGAACATCGGTTCGAGTTCGCGCGGGGGGCCGGGAAGGAGAAGGACGAGTTTACTCTCGTGTTCAATCGCAAGCCCCGGTGCGGTGCCGTTGGCGTTGAGCAAAACCTGCGCGCCTTCCGGCACAAGCGCCTGAACATAGATCGAATCCGGAAGTTTGATTCCGCGTTTGCGCATCCGCTCGCCGATATGCGCCGCCACCGCCTCGTCGTGCGCGAGCTTGCGACCGAGCAATTCGGCGACAACATTGCGCGTGAAATCGTCTGCGGTCGGGCCGAGTCCGCCGGTGATGATGATCACGTCGCTGCGCTGGAGCGCTTCGGCAACGACGGCGCGCATCTCGGCGCGGTCGTCGCCGACTGTGGTTTGGCGATTTAGCCGCCGCCCAATGCCGAAAAGTTTGCGCGCGATGTAGTTCAGGTGCGAATTGACGGTGAAGCCAAGAAGCAGTTCGCTGCCGGTGTTGATGAGTTCGACGCGCATCGCTCCGAGCCTAGCCAGCGGCTGAACGCTTGTCAAACGAAGCGGGATCACTCGTGCGGCAGCAATTCCTTTGGCAGGCGAATCGCACGATAGTTCGGCTTGTCGATCGTGCCGCCGACTTTGTATTCGAGGATTTGTCCGAGGATGGCCGAGAGAATGTTGATGCCGGGCCACGCGCGCAAAAACTGCGCCTTCACGCGGAAGTCGAGGCTCCCGTTGAATCCGACCTTGCCTTGGCTGGTGGCCGTGAATGGGTCTGCCTTAATCTCCAAATCATCGGTGACCACGGCTTGATCAGCGATGGTGAATGTGGCTTTCGCGTTTGTGGCCTTTGTGTTGCCGAGAATCTGCGAGAAAATGCCGAACAATGGCGCTTCCCAGAGCACGCCGTCGGTGATCTCCAGATTGCCGTTGCCGCGCAATGTGCCCAGATCACTTCCCTGCCCGCTCAAGTTCATGCGCCCGCTGAGCGTTCCCGTGACGCGGCTCTTCTTTTCTGGGTGCACCGCCGTGAGCATGGCCTGCACGTCACAACGCTCGGCATTGAAATCAAACCGGTAGTCCACAGAGTTGGTCAGCGCGAACACCGCTTGTCCGCGCAGCTTCCCGCCGTAGAAATCCGCATCGAAGTCGGAGATGCGCAGGATGTTGTTGGTGAAGATCAGATTCGCCTGTGCGCGATCAGCAGTAAATTTCCAGTACGAAAATCCGTCATTCGCGACCTGAGCCATCCACGCCGTGTTGGTCGGGTTTACAAAATCGATCATCCCGCGCGTCGTGGCTTGTGTTCGCGGGCCGAACCGATAAGGATGCATCACCGATGCGGCTTCCGGTCCGAGCAACGGCGCCATCTCCGTCGGGTTCGCCGTTGTCTCCAAGTCGAAGCTGACTTGGTGATTGTTGAAGTCTGCCAGCAACGTACCGCGCAACTCGCCCTCGTTGCGCCCCAACAGCAGGCTCTGCACGTCCAGATTGCCATGCAGCAACCGCAAGTGTCCGGAGGCGCGGTTCAACCCGACACCGCGGTAGCTGCACCGCCGCGCCGTCACCTGCGCGTCATACGCGAAGGCATCGGGATCAACGAAATCACCGGTCACGCTGGCGACGATGTGCGGCGGCGTCTCGAACCAACTCGGCTCGACAATCTGCTGCATCCGCGGCGTCATCAGCGACAACAGCTTGCGCGGGTCGAGCGTGCTGTCGAATTCGTAACTGAAATCGCTGCTCTCAATGTGATATTGGCCATGCCCGGTCAAATGTCCTTCGGGAGTCACAACCGTCGCGTCCAAGATTTTCACCTCAGGCCCTTGGTTGGCGAAGCTAAATTTGATGGAGCGAAATCTCACGTCGCGGATATCCAAGGCGCCCGTCTCCACCACGCCCTGCAATTGCGGGAGAGTGCCCGTCTCCGGCGACAACGTGTAGCGCGCGGAGATTGTTGGATTCTCGCGAAAGTGGATCTCGCTGAGCACCCTGGCGGCCTCGGGCGGCAGGGCAACGGCGAGCGTCGTGGGATCGATGGTGCTGTTGAAGCGCAGATCGAATCGTCCTTCGGCAATGTCATACCGGCCGTTGACGGAGATTTCACCGTTGCCGATTTTCATAAGACACTCGGCGATCTCGATTGCGCCCTCGTGCATCTGCACGTCCACCGACGCCGACCCGATCTCCAGTTTGCGATAGCCGAAATTCGAGGCCACCAGACGAGCTTTCATCTGCCCCATGAGCGGCTGCCCCAGATCGAGGTCGAAATTCAGATCAAGCTGCGGCGGCTTCGTGATCTGCAAACTGTTCAACTCGCGCAACGCTTTGGTCACAAACGTGAATCGCCCTGGACCGGCCTCGGGCTTCTTGGGAGCCACCGCGGCTGCGGCGCGTGGTTTGATCCGGCCGGTGACGTGCAAGGCGATCCCACAGTAAACGCCCGTGAGCTGGTCGATCTGGATCGTGCCGTCGTCCTCGATGCGGAGGGTGGCATATGCACTGGAAGCGGTGAATTGCTGCGGCCCGATCTCATCCGATGGAGTCGGCACGGAGATGGTCGCGTTGGCAATATGCAGGGCGTCGATCGCGTTTTGCTTGTGGATCAGCCTCTGCCAGTTCCAGTGCAATTGCACCTCGTCGATGCGCGCCAGCGTCTGTTCGGGCGCCTTTGCGTCTGCCAACACTGTGTCCGTCGCAATCACACCGCGCAACCAGTCGAGCCGAATGGAGCTGAACTGAATTGCGTAACCCGAGCGCGCGAACTGACCGATAACGAAATCCTTCAGGAATGGCGGAAAACCATAGACGCCGAGATAGATCAAATAGCCGATTGCCGCCAGCAACAACAAGAACGACAACCGACCTGCAAATTTTACAAATGACTTCACTGCGGGCATTCTTAAACTGTGTCGCCAGGGCGCGTCAACGCTGTTAATCACCTTCAGTCTTCACGTTGGACTGAGAGCAGCGTGTTGGAATTCAAACTGATTCTGGTCCTGTCGCGTTGGCCACGTGGGAGTCGCGGCGGCGGTCACGGTGTGAGCAAGCCCTGGCGCTTCAAGAAGTGCAATACATTTCCCCGCTTAAAACTTAGAACACCCACTTGCCTTCGGTTGGGAACCGGAGCGTGTCTACCGAAGAGGCGTCGTTACGGGCGCGACATTCGTGGCCGCGGGAACTGCGTTTGTTGGCGACACAGCCGCCACGGACGGCGTGGCAACTTCGGCGGCATGGGGTGTGTTGGTCGGGGTGGAAGCAGCAGCGCCGGGCATTGTTGTCACGATCTGTTTGGTAATCGGACCAAGCTCTGCCGTCGCAACGGTAAACACCAGCGGCGGGTCGCTCCAGAGAGCGTATTGCAGCCCACCGTCAAGCGGTTTTCCCAAAGCGATGGTGTACGTCTTGTCGCCGGTCTGCGCAGCCAAAGTGAATTCAGGCGTATCAAGCCCGTACTCGGCGAGGTTATCGCGCCCTTCGCTAAGGAATTTCTCCGCCGATAATTGCGCGACAGTTTCGAGCAACCGCTGCAGGGAGTCGCTGTCCAGCACACCCTGCGCCGGTTCAACCAGCCGCCATTTGTTCTGCGCATCGCGCTCCAGGATGGCGCGGCTCGATCCTTTTTGAATGGTCAGTTTCTTGATCTGCTCCGGCTGAATCTCGGCGAGCCGACGCGCGCGGACGGCGAGGGCGTTTGCGGGCAGCCATTCGAGGGCGTTGGATTCCACCCCGTAGATGAACGGTTCGTCGGCGCGCTTGACGTAGCGCAGCGTGTGTGAATCGTCCAAGCCGCCGATGAGCAATTGTGCAATCGCGTTCGTTCCTTCGCCGCGGAGCGTGACCGCAGCCATCGGAGCGGCGAGACCGAATTTGTCCAAATCGATTGCGACGTCGGCAGCGAATCGTTTGACGGTCAGATCGCTGAGACCTTTGAGCGTCTGCTCGACAATCGATTCCTCAGCAGGCATTGGAGTCGCTCCGGCCACCTTCCATCCTTTATCGCCGCGCTCGATCGAGACTGTGTTGGTGCCCTGAAGCAGATCGATCCCGAAGACATCGGGTTGTGAGAACGCCAGGACATGCGGATCGCGCAGGTCGTTGATCTGGATCGCAAACTTCTTCGCCTGCTCTGTGGAAACCGTGAAGATGGAGTCCGCACTCTTCAGTTTGGCGTAGACTTTGGTCGGATCGTTGGTGAGCGCGTGGCCAATCAGCAAGGTATTCCCGACATCACCTGTCCAGGCTGTCACCTCGCGTTCAGGATCTTCGAGTTGGTAGGTGTGCACGTCCTTCGGATCTTCGCTGAGGAAATCCTGGATTCGCAAATCGCTGAGATCGGTGAGCAACTCGCTCACTCTGCCCTGGTCGGCGCGCGCCGCCAACGGGCGGATGATTGCCCAGCGCGGCTCGGCGTTTGTCTTCGCAGCGGTCTTGGCAAGCTCGATCACGCGATCAACGCTCTTCAGTTCCAGCCGCGTGGCGGCGGAGGGTGTGAACTCCACCGCCACGTGGCTCCGCAGGGTGTCCAAACTTGTATTCAGCCGGTCGAGCAGGGATTTTGGCGTGATGTCAATCTGCTTTTGGCCCTGCAACTGAACATAGACTGCGTCTTTGGTCGGCGTCTCCCTGCCGACCAGCAGGGTCATCGGCCCTTTTTTGCCCTGCAGCGTGACGCGAATCCGGGGATGATCGAGACCGAAGTCGGCTGGATTCACGTCCTTCAATTCCTTTTCAGACAGCGTGCGATCGCGGTCCGCGAACTCCAGATCGGAAAGAATCGAATTCACCGCGCCGCCATCAGCAGGCACGGACAATGGCTTTTTGATGTCCCATTTGTCGCCCGACTTCTCGAGAACGATGGTCTGGTTGGTGTGGGCCAATTCAAGCCGCGTCACGTCGTCGGATTTGAAGCTGAGGATGTGCTTCCCCTTCTCTGCTGCTTCTTCGGTGGAAGTGCCTTTGTAGTGATCCCAAACGACAATGAGGCCAACAATGACCACAAGAGCAACCAGAATCAATGTCGCGCGCGATTTCATGTTCGTTCCAGTTTGTCACCCTGGGCAAGGCGAAGGGCCTCTGCTGCCTCGCTCACCGGCAGGCGAATGATACAGAGGTTCTTCGCTTCGCTCAGAATGACAACAGAAATGGATTTCATCATTTTCTTCGGCGCGTCCAGACCACGAGGCCCATCACCGCCACCGCCAGCGGCAGGCCGACAATGACGAACGCGTAAACGGCGCGAACCTGCTGCACCGACATGTCGAGGTGGAATTCCTCAGGCACCTTTGGTCCGACGGCGATCAATTGCTCACGCTGAAGCAGCCAGTTCAGCGCGTTCATGAAGAAATCGAGGTTGCCGCCCGTGAGGCTGCTGTTATCGGCAAAACTCGATGTGCCAACAACAACCATCCGCGTCATGCCGATATCGACGTTCGCGCCCTGCGGCTTGCCAGCTTCGACCGCGACGGCCAGTGGCAACGGACCAGCGATGTCGGTGGCAGGATCGAACGCGGCGTGCTCTGTGTCAGGATTGGTCTCGCCCCAGTAGGCGGACGATGTCTTGAGGAGTTCGGTCACGCGGGGCTGGTCGGCACCACTCCGGCTGCGTTCCAGCCCGCGGATTGAACGGGCGTAAGGAAACTCGGTATTAATGTCCTGCTCTTGGAGTTTGCTGGTGATGGGATGCCGCGCGTATTCGGCGGCGACGGCGTTGACATCGAGCAACTCGGTGCCGAGCAGGCTGCCCGCTTTGCGCAGTGCGAGGTCATCGTCGACCTGTACGCCCCAGCGTTGCAGCAATGTTTCCAGCCCGATGCGCTCGTGCGGGTCAAGCATCACAAACAGGCGGCCCTTGTTCTTGAGGTGCTGATCGAGCGCGTTGATCTCGATTTCGCTGAAATTCTTTTTCGGACCCGCGATGACAATCGCTGCCGCATTCGTGGGGAACATCTGTTGCTCCAGCAAATTCCATTTGGCAACGGTGATGTTGTCGCGCTTGATGTAAGTGGCCAGCGTCGAATAACCGCTGCGCGGATCGAAGCTCTCGGGATCACGCTCGCCGTGACCCGTGAGGAAATAGATCATCGGCGACTGTTCCTCGGTCACGGTCTGGATCGCCGAGAGAAACGCACCTTCGGCCTTGAACGCGCGAATGCGCGAGACCTGACCGTAGGCTTCCATGTCGAACTCGACCATGTCGTTAATGCCGACGTACTTGTGGCGCGGACCGTTGGCGAAGATCACCAGGGCTGGTTCGCGCACGTCAAACTTGTACTCCTCCACGATTTGCCGCGCGCGTGCGACGTCGCGGTATGGGTCAACGTACTCAATCGAGAGCTTGTCTTTGCCGAAGAATTGAAATTCTTTGAGCAGGTTCCGAACGTCCTCGTAAAGCTTTTCCTGATACTCAAGCTCAGCAGTCGGCTGCAGATAGACAATCATCCTGATCGGCTTCTGCAGATGCTGCAGCACTTGTTTGGTCTTGTCGGAGATTTTGTAGTAGCCCGACTTCGTCCAATCGACGCGTGTGTAGTGACGGTAAACCAGCCAGTTGACCATCACCATGAGGACGAGCATGGCGACGATCTGCAGCAGCACGTTGGCGCTGATCAACAGGCGGCGACGGCGAAGCGTTGGAGCGGTCTCGGCAGCCATGATCACTTCCACTTCCTCGACTCGACGACGCGGGTCGCCACGAACAGCGCCCACACCGTGCCGCTCACGTACAGCACGATCGGACGCAGATCGAGAATCCCGCGCGAAAAATCTTCCATGTGGTCGAACGGCGAGACGGCGCGCACGATCTTATTGATCGGCCCGCCCTGAAACAGAAACCCCAGCCAGTTCACGACGATGACGACCAGAAAGATCACCGCGAACGACATCAGGGCGGCCGCCACCTGATTCTTCGTCATCGACGACGCCAGCACGCCGATCGCAATCAGGAACTGGCCAATGACCAGCACGCCGATGTAACCCGTCGCGATCGGTCCGAGATCCAGCACCGCCGTTCCGCGCGAGAAATGCCAGAGGATCAGCACGTACAATCCCGTGAGCGCCCACATCAACGTGTACAGCACCACAGCGCCGAGCCACTTGGCAAACACCACCTCGAAATCCGTCACGGGCGCCGTCATCAACATCTCCAGCGTGCCCGCGCGTTTCTCCTCGGCCAGCAACCGCATCGTGATGGCCGGCACCACCACCAGCGACGGCAGCCAGAACATGCTGAACATGATTTTCATCGCCGTCAGTTGCGTCGGCCCGCGGTTCAGGTAACTGACAATCACGGCGAACGTCACGCCCATCACCAGCAGAAAAAACATCAGCACCACGTACCCCAACACCGACGCGAAACACGCGTTCAATTCACGCCGCAACAACGCCGGAACGTTTCTCATCGCAAACCCCTCCGCTGTTCGCGTCGTTCTTCTTCGGCTTCGTCTTCCTCGCTCGTGATCTGCACGAAAATATCTTCCAGCGTCGTGCGCGTCCGCGACAATTCGCGCAACGTCCAACCGTTCGCCGCGACGACCTTGAAAATCGCCTCGCGCGGATCGGCACCCGCCTTGGGCTGGATCGTCACGCGCACGAACCCATCATTGCCGGCTTCCACCTCGACCGATTCCACGCCATCGACGCTGCGCAATTTGACCTGCACTTCCGCTCCCGGCGCGCGCACTTCGACCCGGACGAGTCCGCCCGCGTGCAGCGTCTTCACGAGATTGTCGGGCGTGTCGGACGCCAGAATCCGGCCACGATGAATGATGATCACGCGATTACACGTCATTTCCACTTCGGGCAGGATGTGCGACGAAAGTAAAATGGTGTGACGCTTGCCGAGGTCTTTGATCAGTTGACGCACTTGGCGAATCTGTACGGGGTCGAGCCCGATCGTCGGCTCGTCAAGGACCAGCAAGTCCGGCTCGGCCAGCAACGCATCCGCCATACCGACCCGTTGGCGATAGCCTTTGGAGAGATGGCCAATGACACGGTTGCGCACATCCGTCAGGCCACACATCTGCAACACTTCCTGGATGCGGTCTTTGCGGTCGGCGCGGGGAACGTCTTTGAGCTTGGCGCGAAACTTCAAGTACTCGCTCACGCGCATGTCCACGTACAGCGGATTGTTCTCGGGCATGTAACCGATGTGGCGGCGCACCTCCAGCGAATCTTCAAACACATCCAGCCCCGCCACCTCGGCGCGTCCCGACGACGCGGGAATGAATCCCGTCAGGATGCGCATCGTCGTGCTCTTGCCCGCGCCGTTCGGACCGAGGAAACCGACGATCTCGCCCCGGTTCACTTCAAACGAGACGTTGTTCAGCGCGGTCAAGCCTGCGTACCGCTTCGTCAAATTCTCAACTTTAATCATCGGCTGCATCGGGGAAAGTTGTCAGTTCTCAGCTTTCAGCTTGTGCGTCTCCGGTCGTTCCTTGGTCGCATGCTGACTACTGACGGCTGAGTGCTTCTTCCTTAACACACCGCGTTAGACTTTGGCAAGACTCCGCGCGTTCAACTGGCGGCGAGAGCCGAAACTCGAAGTGGTCTCATCAATCTCTGGTGGCACAGGCGTCCCTGCCCGTGCGGACGGGCGGCCGATTCAGCCGCGAACGGAACGAACACCGACAGCGTGACGATCTCCTGCAAAATCTTCAGTTGGGCCAGGCTCAGCGCCGTGTACCCGAGGCGATTCGCCGGCACCTGCAACAGATACTCGAAAAACGCGATGCTCCAACTCAACACGGCAGCGACGTACCACTTCTTATCATTCCAGTTCCGCAGATGCGCGTACTAGGCGAACGTCATGAACGTGTTCGAGAAGATCAGCAGCAATGCGGTTCTTAAAGCAACGGATAATTTCATCCTCTGAGCATAGCAAAGAAATCTCCATCGACAACCCGCGGCTTGCTGGAGAATTACTGCATCTGCTTGAGGAATTTCTTGATGTGTGCAAAAGCACTCGCAATTCCACCCAGGTAAAGTGCCGCGAGGATGGAGATGATGGCGATGACGCACAAAAGCTCGGTCAACGTCATGCCGGCTGCTCGATTACGCCTTTTCTCCATGAGCACCAAGACCTCCTATGGCCCCCGGTACTAATGCAACAACGATGGCGCAGGACAAGACAAGGTTGGCCAGAAGCGCGGATCCAAACTGCCCAAACTCATCGCCGAACCCGCTGAGAAAGTGGCTTGAGATGACCGCGATTCATCCCCCAACTTTCCCCTTGCGGACCGCCTCAGACCGGATGGTTGGGCCGCTTCGTGTTCAAAGGATGGCCTCCACTGTCTCTACCACCGTCCTTACACAACCTGCGCAGGTCTTGTTCAAGAGATCGTTCTCCTTGAAGTACCGCTGTCCATCGGGTGTGTTCAGGTCGCATCCCTTTAGCAGTGTGCGACAGATGCAGGTGCCGTGCTTTGATTCGAATCGAGACATCAGCTCCCGCACTTTCCCGTACGTTGCCTCCGTTGGCGCTCGGTCCTGGCCCTCGCCGCGTCCGTGCTTGAGTCCGATCGTGAGGATGCCCCCGGCGACTGCTCCGCACACCTCTTGTTTCCTCGCCATTCCCGCCCCAAACCCACAGGCAAGTCTGAGGGCCGCGTCCTTGTCGAAACCAAGGTCGTCGCAGAATGAGAAGAGCACCGCTTGGGCGCAGTTGTACCCCGCCAAGAATTTCTCCAGGGCAATGTCGCTTCTTGTTTTCATGGGCATGATGCCGCCTATCAACATTATTATTGGGACAAAGTCAGGGGCGATTGACAAAGCGCCTGAAGCTTTGTCCGATGAATGCAGGATAGGATTGTCCTTGGAGGGCGTCAATCTGAATCCCAAGAGGGGTCACGATCTACCTGTCCATCTCTTTCAACGCACTTTTGCGCTTGCCCGTGTTCGCTTATTCTTGGATGTCAAGCCTCACCTATATCGTTTGCCAGCCGTGGCGGATCATGCTGACGGCGATGGCGGCAAGCAGCAGCGAGATGATTTTCGAGATGGCGTTGAGCCCGGTCATGCCGATCCATTGCGCCAGCCGGTCGCTGAAGTGCAACGCCAGACTCACCAGGCACAGATTGATCACCAGCGCCGCCAGCGTGAACGGTATCCCCACCGAATCCATCAGGATCAACAAGGTGGTGAGCGTGGCCGGGCCGGCAATCAATGGCAGACCGAGCGGCACGATCCCGAAGTCTTCCGGCAATGGTGTTACGCTCGGCCCGGTTTGCAGCAAATGGCGTGATGCCAGCACCAGCAGAATCAGACCGCCCGCAACCTTGAAATCGCCGACGCTGATCCCCACTGCTTTGAAGATAAGCTTGCCGAGGAACATGAATCCGACGGCCACAATCGCCGCCGTCCAAGTGGCTTGGTGGGTAATACGGTTGCGCCGCTTCGCCTCGATCCCCGCCGTCATTCCGAGGAAAATGGGGACAACGCCGACGGGATCGAGCGCCACGAATAGTGGAATCCAGGCCAAAAGCAGTTTCTCCAACCAGTCGATCATGATCGGCTCAGTTCTTCGGCTTAACAGAAGTTGGCGCGCAAAGCAATCACGGGCTGCAGGTGCTCGCTGGCGAAGCAGATGACTTGGTGTAAAGTAACGAAGTATGAATCGACAAAGATGGTGGTTGGTGGGCGTCGCAGGATTGGCATTGATCGTAGGCTGCGGGCGGCCGCGGCCTGTGCCGTTGGAGAGTGTGCAGGTCACGCCGGTGAAGGCGCAGGATGTTTTGCGCGTGGTCAATGAGCCAGGAGCGAAAGTGGTGCTGGTGAACATGTGGGCCACGTGGTGCGGACCGTGTCGCGAGGAATTCCCAGCCCTCGTCAAGCTGGCGCGACGCTATCAGGTGCGCGGATTGCGAGTCGTGTTCGTGTCCTCGGATGTCGAAAGCGAGTTGCCCAGCGTGAAACAATTCTTGGCGAAACAGGGAGTCGATTTCCCATCGTACCTCAAGGCGGAGAAGGATCAGGAGTTCATCAACGGGGTCGATCCGCGCTGGAGCGGCGCGTTGCCCGCGACGTTTATCTACGACGGTAGCGGCAAGTTGAAGCATTTCTGGGAGGGAGGGGCGAGCTACACGGAACTCGAACAGAAAGTGCTTGAAGTTTTGAACGAATGATCGACGATCATGGTCTGTCATCAGGGTTGATCAAACCGAAGGAGCTCAGATGAAAATGAACCGATTGATTGTGGCAGGTATTGTTGCAAGTCTCGTTTTGGCAGCCGCTTCCGCGAATGCCGACAGCCTTAGACTCGGCGACAAGGTGCCGATGACCGACGTGAAGATGAAGAACGTCGACGGCAAAGACGTGTCGATCGCCGATGTGGCGGGCAAGAATGGCACGCTGGTTGTTTTCTCCTGCAACCATTGCCCGTTCGCCAAAGCGTGGGAAAGCCGCATGGTCGAAATCGGCAACGCCTGCCTGAAACAGGGCGTAGGCGCGATCGCGATCAACTCCAATGATCCGTCCGCTTACAAGGAGGACGCGTTTGACATCATGCAGCAACACGCCAAAGAAAAGGGCTATCAATTCCCCTACGTTGTCGATGCTACCTCTGATGTGGCCCGTGCCTTCGGGGCGACGCGGACACCTGAAGTGTTCCTATTCGACAAGAACGGCAAGCTCGTTTACCACGGGGCGATCGACGACGACTCGGACGCCAAGAAAGTCACAAAGAATTTCCTGCGCGACGCTCTGGACGCGTTGGCCTCAGGCAAGGCGATTCCCGTCTCGGAAACAAAGTTTATCGGCTGCAGCATCAAGTACCGCCCGAAAGCCTGACGCGCCGCACGCCTCTACGGGCCCTGCTTGCGCGAGGCCAGCCATTGCATGGCGTCCAGTTCACGGAACTGGACCAGTCGGTTGACGTACTCGCCGAATTCGGCTTCGCCGAGTTGCGGCAAGGCGGATTGACACGCCGCCGAGAGGGTTTCGATCTGCTCCCTTTGCTGCTGGAGTTGGGCGAGGCGAGCAGCAGGCGACTGGCCCAGCCAATCCAAGGGTTCATCGGGAGGCAACTGTTTGAGGAACATTTCCTCGATGGAGATTCCAGCCATCTGACTGATCAACAATCGCCCGCCGCTGCCAAGGTTCATCTGCCGCCCAAGGTCAACTCCTGATTTGGCAAGGTCCTGCGCAGACGCAGAGTCGCCCGCAGCCGCATAAGCAGCCTGGGCACCGGCTGCCGCCTGGCCGAGATCTCTCATGGTTTCCACGTACGGTTGCAGCATTAGGAATACGGCCGCGAAGCCTTCTGCCTTGGCATCAATCGGCGAAGCGCCGGTCGCCAGAAACAATTCCTCGCACTCTTGTAAGGCGGCTGTCATGTAATTCTCGAATCCCTGCTTGCTCGACGCGCCGACCATTTCGCCGACGGCTTGGTCCGTTTGGTTCTGACGAAAGTACTCGTTAGCGGCGAAGTAATTGGCCAGTGGATTGTACAAGGACGATTGCTTGAACAGAGCGATCCATTTGCTGCGATCGTCGGGGAACGCATCGCTCGCCAGCACTGCGAACTGCACACGCGGATCGTTCTCGAACCGCGTCGCCGCTTCTCGCAGATGATCAAGATTGCCGCTCACCTGCCAGGCCGCCAGAAGGCTGGCCGCACTCCGACCGTGTTGCTGCAGGTAGAGTTCGATCGCGGCGGCTGAAGGTCTGCGGATAGGGGTGACTCCTGCAAGCATGTCCAGCAGAAGTTGACCATTCTTTTCTGCTGGCATACCCGGCAGCCAAATGCCGGGGGGGACGGGCGCAGATTCTTCGGCTTCACCTGGAACTGCCGGTGGAGACCTTCGTGCAGTTCGCTTGAACATAAGAGACGTCGGCGGAGGCTTGGTATTCGTTCGCGGGAGCTCACTGCCGCGCATCATCAGCCAAACGGCAATAGTGAATACGATGCCGAGCAAGCCCACTCCGATGAAAAGCCGGCCGAGTTTCATTGATCCCACTCTAACAAAAAGCCACTCGATGCCAAGACAGTTTCCCCCGTGCTTCGAGGCTGGTTCGGATACCGATCTCAATCGTTAACCTGTCAGGAAGGATGACGGAACGCGGCGGAGCGTGACGCGCCGGACATTCTCGGGTATGCTGCACGGCTGATGAGACCACGTGCCCGAGCGACGCTGTTCCTGACGATTGTCTGTCTTCTTTTTGTTTTCCACGTTCATTTCAAGACGTCGAAGATCTTCGCAAATCCGACCTGGGACCCGGGGAATGAGGTCGGACAGTTCTGGAGCGAGTTTGCGTTTCACTACCGGTTCGCCAAGTTCTTTGCCACGCACCCGGTGCGCGACTGGGAGCAACTGGCACATGACCGCGACGTGCAGTATCCGGACTCGATTGACGACTGGGCGGAGTTTAGCGTGGCAATGGAGGTGCCGGTCGGCGTGCTGTACCGCTGGCTTCAGCCATCGACGCCATTTCATGTGTTCGTAGTGTGGTACGACTGCATCGTCTCGAGTCTTTCGCTATTCGGCGTGTTTTTCCTGGCGCGCGCGCTGTGGCGAAGTGATTGGGCTGGCCTGATGGCAACCGTCTTGTACGCGACCCTTTATCCGAGCTACGGACGGACGGTAAAGAACCTGTTTCTGCGGGAGGATTTTGCGATCCCGTTGATCCTGTTTGCGCTGTTCTTTACCGTGCGCGCTCTGCAAGCCGCTGCGGTAGTGACGGAACGCCGGGCCGTCCTCAACCTCGGCGCGCTCCCGCCGTGGCGGGATCGCGCCCTACCACAAATTCTCGCCGCCCTCTTTTGGCTGGCCGCGCTTGCGAGTTGGCATCTGACACAGTTTGTGATGATTGTCGTGATGGCGGCGGTCGTGCTGGTTTACTTGGGAAAAGGCAAGACGCCACGACGACCGTGGCTTGTTGCAGTGATGACAGCCGGCGCACTGCTGATCCCTGTGTTGCGCGCGAAGCAGTTTTACATTTCGCCGACGATGGGCGCGCTCTACGCGTTGTCATTGGCGGTGTGGATCAATGGTGGGCGCAGGAAAGCGATCAAGGTCTTCGTGGGTTCGCTGGCGGTTTTCCTGCTGCTTGGCGCGCTCCTTCAGAAATCCTACGGCGAGTACGGGCATGTGTATGCGCTCTTCCTCTACAAGCTGCGCTTTCTGGGAGTTAAACCCGGCAATCCCGCGGCGCTGCCGTGGGAAGCGCGGCTCTTGTGGGAAGGCGCGTTCAACACCGCGGATGGGAAGGAATTCTGGCACAGCTTAAGGCTCTGCCTGCCGTTGTCCCTGCTGGCGATGTGGCTTGTGCGGCGCGAAACGGAGATCGCCACGAGAATCTTCGTTCTCTTCACCCTCCTGCTGTTTCCGCTGGCGTGGATGGTAGTGCGGTACTTTACGTTTCTTGGATTCGCTGCAGCAGTGCTGGCTGCGGGCGTACTGACGCAACGGCGGATTTGGTGGAAGTTGGTTGTCGTGCCGGTAGCGGCCGTGCAGTTGACAATGCTCGACTTCAAGCCGCCGGAGCGCATCCAACCGCAGCCGAGCGAATATGTGCCGGTCGTGCGCTGGTTGAATGAGCACACGCCCACCAATGCAGTAATTCTGACCACCATCACGGAATCGCCTGTGTTTTTGGCGCACACGGGACGACCGATCATCCTCCATCCGAAATTCGAAAACCATGACGTCCGAGACCGATACCATCAGTTTCTGGATTCGATTTACAGGAGCGAAGATCGATTCTATGAGTTCGCGCAACGGTACGGAGCGGATTACTTCGTTTACGACATCAGTTTCCTGCTGGACGCAGAAGAGTCGCGCCGTTACAAGGCTGACAAACTCGGCAATCTGCCTTCAACTTGCGCTGCTGTCATCTTTCAGGAACATCCCGAGCAACTGAAGCACTTTAAGCTCGAACTGGCGGCGGGGAGATTCTCTGTATTTCGCGTCCTGCGCTAGCGGCATACCGCCGTGAAAACAGGCGCCGCGTCGCAGTTTGAACGTGCAGGGGAGCCCATCGGGGCTGATCGTCCACGACGTGGCCAAACAGGGCTACATTTCGGCGGTGCCGGTTCCGAATCGAACCAAGCCTTCGCAGACGTTGTTTAGAACCTTGACCGATTCACTGTCGTCAACGTCAGCGGGATCGAGTTTCTGCGAATCAGCGCCCCGGGCAAAGATTAGCGTACTTGGTTCGGTGGTCGAGGCGTGTCTGCAGCCGCTGAAACACAGCATTCGGGTGAGGACTAGGCAGAATTGCCGATTCATAATTGAATGGTAACCGAGGAGGTTCGCAGCGACAAGCAGGCAGCGTTGACAGTGGGTTTTGTCGTCATTAGACTGCCGCCCAAGGAACAGTTGTGAAAAGAATCCCTCTTGGACCAATTCTATTGGTCTTTGTCGCAGTGGCGGTGCGCGTTGCTTACGTATCGACTCTGGACCGGCAAAAACTGACGTGGCTAGACGAAATCGCGTATGACAGAATCGCTTGGCATCTGGCGCAGACCGGGCAGTTCGTGTCAGGAGCGTATGAGGCAACGCCGGTTCTGCCTGCCTTCCTTGCCGGCGTTTACAGCATCTTCGGGCACGACTACCGGGCCGCACGATTTTGCCAGGCGATACTCGGCGGCGTGTTGGTGCTGGCGATGTTCGGGATTGGGGTGACGTTATTTGACCGCAAGACTGCCTACTTGGCCGGCGTTGGCACGGCGTTTTATCCACAGTTCATCTACCTATCAGGCGTATTTTACGCGGAGCATATGTTCGCTGTATTGATGGCTGTCACCGTTGTCTGCTTCGCACGCTGGCAAGCTCAGCAGCCTCGAAGTTGGCTAGTGGCCGCCGGGTTGATGATGGGCCTGACGGCGCTGTGCCGGCCGGTGTTTCTTGCGTTCTTCCCGTTCGCGTTATTGTATGTGTGGTGGCGCGCAAGAAAGGGCGGGAAGTGGCGACCTTCCGCAGCAGTGGCAGTGGTGGCTCTTTTGACGATCTCGCCTTGGACATTGCGCAACGCCGCCGTTTTTGGGCGGTTCGTTCCCATTTCGACAGGGATGGGATTGCATTTGTGGCGAGGCAACAATGAATTATCCTTGGGAGACGCAGATGACCGTCATCTTAACCTAATGGACTCTCTTTGGATAGAACGGGCACAGACGCTGCTGAGTGAGACGCAACGCGCTGAGTTGACCTCGCGCACAGCAAAACTGGTAAATGAGATGGAATCGCTCGATGAGGTTTCCGGAGATCGAAGGTTGGCAGCCGAAGGGTTTCGCTGGCTGAGGGAACATCCACGTCGGTTCATTTGTGAGAGTGCGAGCCGTCTGTTGACCTTGTACTCCGCTTTTTCCAAGACAATCACCAAGGCAGAGGTCGTGAGCCGACGGAATGCCCTGATCGCGGCGGTTGGTTTCTACCCGGTGCTGATCTTGGGCACCATCGGAATGTTCTTGGCTGTCCGAAGGAACCACGCCAGTCTTATCGTTCACGGGGCGATACTGGCCAATTTGTTGGTGTACGTGCCGATGACAGCTTGCACGCGGTTTAGAGTGCCCATCGACGGATATTGGATTCTATTCGCAGCCCTGACGGTAACAACCGCCACAGGGAAAGCGTCTGGCAACGCGTGGCGTAGTGTTAAACCGAGTGAGGTTGTCAGCAGCGGTTTGACATCGGGATGACCAGCAACTAAATTGGGAATGTTTTTCTCCTCAAGCTACGCATGACTAACGAGACCTCAGTACTTGCAGTTAGATTTCCTTCCGCTTTTCCTGACTGGGTGCGGGTGGCACTCAGTTTGATAATTGGGGTGCTCGTGTATTACGCCTATTGGGTGCAACCAGTGGGGCGGGGCATATCCTGCTATCAGTGGCTGATCGCTCATTGGAGCAATGTTTCCAACTATTCCCACGGGCCGCTCATTCCCTTGATCGCGCTCGGGCTGGTGTTCTGGAAGCGCAATGAGCTAATGGCCCAGCAGATCCACCCCGTCAACTGGGCGCCCGCCGTGGTGGCACTCGGGATGGGTTTCTACTACGTCGGCGTCAAGGCCGTCCAACCGCGCGTAGTGGTGTTCTCGTTCATTGTGCTTCTTTACGGACTGGCTCTCGCGATGGGGGGACGCGGGGTGTTTCGCGTCTTGTTCTTTCCGATCACTTTTTTGCTCCTGATGATTCCACTGAATTTTCTCGACGAGGCGGTTGGGTTTCCATTGCGGATCTATGTGGCACAAGCTTCCACGGCCTTGCTGAATTGGCTGGGCATCGAGACGGTCCGAGTCGGCACGGGAATTTATTCGAGCGTTTTCCGGTTCGACGTGGCTGATCCGTGCAGCGGCATCCGCTCCTTGATGGCGCTGACGACGGTCACCGCTGCATACGCCTACGTCACGCAGAAAAGCCAGTGGAAACGATGGGTGCTGTTTCTGAGTTCCATGCCGCTGGCGGTGTTGGGCAACATGGCCCGGGTGGTCTCGATCGCTTTGGTCGCACAAGTCTACGGTCAGGAAGTGGCAGGAAATATCTATCACGAGTGGTCAGGATTCATTCTGTTTCCCGTGGCGCTCGGAACAATGGTGATCCTGGGTGTTTTGCTGAACTTCCCTTATCGTCGCCTCTGGGAAAGCTGGATGAAGCCCATCGAACAACACGAGACGCATGAGTGACGGACAAGAAACGGACACGCAGACAAGCGTGTCTCAACCACAGCCGACGGTCGCGGTACGTCCGCGAAACCGATGGCCGAGCGTGGTGCAAATCGCGGTCGTGGTTGCGATTCTGGCAGCAGGAATCGTCCTGACCGCATTGACGTCGGATGTCACGCGCGTCTCAGAACCGGGCGTGCGCATTGTGGACGGGCAGCCGTTTCTGCCTGAAAAAGTGGCTGATTGGAACGGTGGAGAACTCCAAGGCTTAAGCGAAAACGAACGCAATATTCTGCCCGCTGACACGGAAGGGGCGCGGAGACTTTATACTGACAAGGCGGGCGATAAAGTGTTTTGCTCGATCATACTCGCGGGCCGGGAAGTCACCAGCATCCATCGTCCCGAGCTCTGCCTGCCAGGCCAGGGCTGGAAGATCGAAAACGAATATACCGAACCCATCCACACAGCGGCGGCAGATGGTGGACAGTTAAACGTGATGCGCATGAATACGACCCGCGCTGTGAATTCGCCGGACGGTCGCGCGATGCCAGTCCGATATGTTTTTGTCTATTGGTTTGTCGGAAAAGGGCGCGTTACGCCGTACCACTGGCAACGGATTCTTTGGACGGCCAAGGACCGCGTGCTGTACAACACGAATCATCGGTGGGCGTACGTTCTGATTTTCGCTCCCGTGACGAATGGGCAAGCAGGAAGCGATCCCGAGCGATCGGAAGCCGAGACGATGCAGTTGATCACGCGATTTGTGCAGGACATTTATCCCGCGCTGGTTTCGGGTTAGTGAGGTTGACTAAGCGCGGGGACGAGCAGTCGGCACGATTTTGGGTTTCATGCCAAGCAAGCAAAGAGAGCTGTTCATCCAGTTCAACCAAGTCAGCGACGCGCTGCTGATCGCCGCTGTCTTCTGGCTGTCGCACGCATTTCGTGAGGAACTCGCTTTCCGGTATCCCCCGCACTTCAGCTTGATCGCTCCGTTTCGGTACTACAAGTGGCTGTACCTGATCATCCTGCCGCTGTTTCCGTTCCTGCTTGACCTGAACGGATTTTACACCCGTCCGCACGGCTATCGCCGTCAGTTGACGCTCTGGATCTTGGTCAAGAGCGTATCGATTTGCACGCTGATCGTTATTGCGGCCACCTATTTTCTCGGACTGACTGCCGGGAGCCGCGGCGTGATCACATTGTTTGCGGCCTTCAGCGTGGTGGCGCTTTTTGCCAAGGACCTCGTTTTCCAAGCGTACATGCAGGCCAATGCCAGACGCGGAAGAATCACCCGCCCCATCATTTTAGTCGGCTCCGAGGAAAGAAATGCCGAATTTGAGAAAACGCTCGATGAGCATCCCGAGTGGAACTTCGGGGTGGTGGCCAAACTCGATCCGAGCCGGCACTCGCTGCAAAGATTGCCCGAGATGCTCCACAGCCAAGCGATCAGTTGCGTGATCTTCAACGTCGCGCAGACATACTTCAGCGAAGTGGAGAAGGCGATCCTCGCTTGCGAGGTCGAAGGCATCGAAGCCTGGCTGGTGGCCGACTTCGTCAAAACCTCCATCGCGCGCGCCACCATCGATGAATTCCACGGCAAACCGGTGCTGGTTTTTCGTACGACTCCGGAAGTTTCCTGGCAACTGGTTTGCAAACGGCTCATCGATATTGTCGGGTCTGCGGTCGGGCTGACCATTTTGGGCCCGCTGGTCATGCTCCCGGCCGCCATCGCCATCAAGCTGACGTCGCCGGGGCCGATCTTCTTCCGCCAGAAACGAAGCGGCTTGCATGGACGGCTGTTCACCATGTATAAATTCCGGTCCATGGTCACCAACGCGGAAATGCTCAGGGCCGAATTGGAGGCGTACAACGAAATGTCCGGCCCTGTCTTCAAGATGAAGGACGATCCGCGGATCACGCCCGTTGGCCGGTTTCTACGCAAGACCAGCGTTGACGAATTTCCACAACTGTGGAACGTGCTCCTGGGCGATATGAGTCTGGTTGGGCCGCGCCCGCCCATTCCCGGCGAAGTGCAACACTACGATCCCTGGCATCGCCGCCGCCTGTCGATGAAGCCCGGGCTGACCTGCCTGTGGCAAATCAGCGGCCGCAACAAGATCGGCTTTGAGCAGTGGATGAAGCTTGATCTTCAATACATCGACAATTGGTCGCTCTGGCTCGACCTGACCATCCTTCTCCGTACCATTCCTGTTGTGGTCAGTGGTTTTGGAGCGCATTGAACCCGATGCCAGCAACCACAACGACTCCGGTTTCGCTCGTCACGGGCGGTGCGGGCTTTCTCGGCTCGCACCTCTGCGAGCGTTTGCTCGCCGAAGGGCATCAGGTGATCGCCATGGACAACCTGATCACGGGCAGCATCGACAACATCGCGCATCTGGCCGGCAACCGAAATTTCAAATTCATCCACCACAACGTCACCGAGTACATCTATCTGGCGGAGCCGGTGCAGCACGTTTTCCACTTTGCCTCGCCGGCCAGCCCGATTGATTACCTCGAATTGCCGATTCAGACCCTCAAAGTCGGCTCTCTCGGCACCCACAATGCTCTGGGTCTGGCCAAGGCCAAGGGCGCCAAGTTTTTGCTCGCCTCCACATCGGAAGTGTACGGCGACCCGTTGCAGCACCCACAGTCGGAAGATTACTGGGGCCATGTGAATCCGATCGGCCCGCGCGGCGTTTACGACGAAGCCAAACGGTTCGCCGAGGCGATGGCGATGGCTTATCGTCGCTATCACAAGGTGGACACCAGAATTGTCCGCATCTTCAACACCTACGGTCCGCGCATGCGGCTGCGAGACGGTCGCGTCGTGCCGGCCTTCGTCGGCCAGGCGCTGCAGGGTGAACCCCTCACGGTCTTCGGCCACGGCTCACAAACGCGCAGCTTCTGTTACGTGACCGATTTGATCGACGGAATTTACCGGTTGTTGCAATCGGACTATCACGAACCCGTCAACATCGGCAATCCGACGGAGTTCACCATTCTGGAATTCGCCCGCTTGATCCTCAAGCTCACGGGAAGCAAGTCCGAAATCGTCTTTAAGCCGCTGCCTGTGGACGACCCTAAACAGCGTCGCCCCGACATCACGCGCGCCAAAAAAATCCTGGGTTGGGAGCCGAAGGTGAATTTGGAAATCGGATTGCAGAAGACGATCGAATATTTCCGCGACAAGGTATAAGCCACTCAGGAAATTACAGCGGCGTCTTGATTCCCATCGCGCGCAACGCGCACCAGCCATTGGCGGCTTCGAAGATCATGAAGCTGCCGACGACCGACGCCACGATACCGCCTATCAGGATTCCGGTGCCGCCGCGGAGGAAACCCGTGACAATGAGCGCGACCCCACACGCATCGACGAAAATTCCTCCGCTCAGCCGCGCCTTGCGTCCACGCCGATCAATATTGGAAGGCAGCTTCACTCGATGCTCACTTCCTCTTACTTGCCCTGCCACCTGCAAACACAGCCGCCAGCACCAGAAGAATCACCACGACCCAGCGAAACTCAGGCGGCGGTGACGCGACCTTCAACCACGCTGGCCAGATCGCCCAGAGCAGCGCCGCCGCTCCCAGAAACACCACACCGATCCAGCCAAGAAGCTCAAACGTCCGCCGTTCTTCGCGCACCGCGTCGCGGAGTCGGGCAATGGTCTCACGATCGACCTGCAGCTTCTGGGCAGCCGTCTGTTGCAGAATGTTGTCATCGGTCGCGGCCGACAGAAACTCTGTAACCAACTCGGCGGCCCGCTTGGCCTCATCCTCCAGCACGAAAATGCCGCAGGAGCGGTCAGGATCGGCGAATCCCGCGTGGACGGCGGACTCCGGCCCCTTCATCTTGCCCTCAAGCGTGGCCTCGATGCCGTTGTCGCGGAGATAGCCGATGAGGAGATTGCCTTCCCATTCGTCGCGCGCCCGATGGATTTCGACAAGGTTCTCCGACCTTAACCGTTCCTCCTCGCTCATGCCGACACTTTAGTCCGATTGCCTCTGGCTTTCCAGCACATTTTGGCCCGGGCAGCACTCGCCCAAATCGGGCGGTGATCAATCCCCGTTGATTTCCTCGCGCACGCGCTGGATGAAGTCGTCGAGATAAAATGGTTTCTGGAGGTAGCCGCGCAGCCCCATTTCGAACATCTTCCGCGCCACGCTATCGTCGCAGGCCGTCAGCAACAGCACGCGCACGTCGGGATTCACGTTACGAAGGCACTCAAACACAAGATCACCGGTCATCTCCGGCATCAGGTAATCGAGCAGCACCAGATCGATCTGGCGCCAGAGCCGTTCGTATAACCCAACGCCCTCCTTGGCGCTGGAGGCGGTATGCACCTTGTAACCTTCGGCCTCCAAGCATTCTTGGATGATCTCCAAGATGTCCTTTTCGTCATCAATGGCAAGGATTGCTCGCTGCCGGTTGTCATCATGCGCGTTCATGACTGCATTGCCAAAAGTGAGACAAACTTATATCATCCGGCGCTCGGTAAGAAATGAAAAATAACTTCCAAGGCAAGACAGTTGTCGTCACCGGCGCGTCGAGCGGGATTGGACGTGAGACCGCCCTGGCGTTCGCGGAGGCCGGGGCCAACGTGGTCCTAGCCGCGCGTCGCTTGGACACACTGGAAAAGATCGTGGACGAGCATCCTGCCTGGCGCGAGCGAATGTTGATCGTCCGCACCGACGTGACCCAGGACAACGACGTCGCGCGGCTCGTAGAGCGCACCATCGCCGGGTTTGGCCGCATCGACATCCTCGTCAACAACGCGGGGATCGGCTTGCGCGCGCGCGTCGCTGATTCGCGCCCCGAGGACGCGCGGCGACTGATGGAATTAAATTTCTTCGGCGCGCTGCGCTGCATCCAAGCCGTCCTCCCGCACATGCAACGGCAAGCGGCCAGCCCCGAAGGTGTTCGGGGCCAAATCGTCAACATCGGCAGCGTCCTCAGCGCAGTCGCCATGCCACGCAACGGGATCTACTCCGCCAGCAAGTTCGCTCTGCGCGCCCTCAGCGACGCGTTGCGGATTGAACTGCGTGGCACGGGCGTCGACGTGATCCTGATCATGCCCGGCTACATCGACACACCATTTTTCGAAAACCAAATTCGGTACGATGGCCCGGTGCGCGTCAGCCCGATCAAGGGAGAGCATCCGAGCAAAGTCGCCCACGCCATCCTCCGGGCCTGCGTGCTTCGCCAACGGGAAGCCGTCTTGACGATGCCAGCCAAGCTCGGCGTGTGGACGAAGCGGTTTGCGCCTCGGCTGCTGGATTTCTTCTTGGCGCGCATCCATTAGATGTTGCGGAACGCATTTTCGAACACGCGGTGCGTCGCGTCGTCGTACAGGCAAAAGATCACCTGCTCCAACCCGGTTTTACCCCGCAGGCAATCGGATGCTTCCGCCAGCATCAGTTTCGCAGCACGCTCGACGGGAAACCGGTAAATGCCGGTGCTGATCGCAGGAAACGCGACGGACTTCAGTTTTTTCTCGTCGGCGAGAGCAACCGAATTGCGAATTGCCCTTCGCAACAAACGATCCGACTCCGACGGACTTTGGTCGCCCCAGATCGGACCGACGGTGTGAATCACAAACTTTGCGAGCAGTTTGCCGCCGCTGGTCATGACCGCGTCGCCAGTTTCCAGCGGCCCGCGCTCGGCGATGATGGTATCCGACTCCTGCTGAATCGCAGGGCCACCCTTGCGCGCAATGGCCCACGCCACGCCGCCGCCGTGTTGGAGGTGGACGTTGGCGGCGTTGACGATCGCGTCCACCTGCAGCGCCGTGATGTCGCCCTGCACCAACTCCAGAGTCGATCTCCCAACACGCTTTTGCATCCGCGTGAATTATAAAACGGCCCGTCTTCTTTTACACAGCTTTTACTTCTGAAAAGTGCGGGTCACGCGGTCGAGATCAACGGCGACGGACTGATAAGTTCTGCCGCTGTTTGGGTGGCGAGCCGCCAGAAAATGTCGCCGCAGTAATTGCAGTGCTCACATTCTTCGCAACGGGCGCGCACGTCTGGGGGTGAGGAGATGATCTGGCTGAAAAAGAGGGCGGCGGATGGCGGCAGGTTGCGGCATAAATGGCCGGGTGGGCCAGCGAGGAGACCGAGAAAAAGAACTCAAGGAGCGTCTGAACCTGCAAGATGCCGTCATCCTGCGCCGGCTGATGGACATCCTTGACCCGCCTGCGTTGCCCGTGCCGATGGTTGGGTCTTGGGCATCTGCGGCTTCGGTTTGCGGTGGGCTGTTGGTTGTGAGTTCCATGGCTCTCCACTGGGTTCGGGTTCATAGCTATGACAGATTTGTGCTGCCTCGATTGACCATTGAAAATAGCAGGCCAAGTGTCAAGACCTTGACCCCCACGGGAGAGGCCGTTATGATTCGAAAAATCCAAGAAAATGGCTCGTAAAGGCACATTTATCACGTTTGAGGGAGGGGAAGGCTGCGGCAAATCCACTCACATCGAGCAGGTGGTTGCTCGACTGCGAAAAGAGGGGCACCCCCTCATCTTTGTCCGCGAGCCTGGTGGAACAGGCATCGGCGAACAGATTCGTCATGTCCTCCAATACAGCAAGCACTCTGCCGCCATGACGCCCGAAACCGAGCTGCTGCTTTTTTGCGCCAGCCGTGCGCAGCTCGTGCGTGAAGTAATCCTGCCTGCGATCAGTCGCGGCCAAGTTGTGATCTGCGATCGCTTTTTCGATTCAACGACCGTTTACCAGGGAGTCGGTCGCAAGCTTGATCCGGGGAAGGTGGCGATGATCAACGCATTCGCCATTGATGATTGCCTGCCAGACCTGACGCTTGTCATTGATCTCGACCCGCGCATCGGGTTGGAGCGTGTTCGCGGTCGTGAATTGTTCGACCGGATGGAGAATCAGTCGGTCGAATTCTACGAAAGGGTGCGGCAGGGTTATCTCGATCTCGCCAAACGCGAACCCAAGCGAGTGAAAGTGATCGATGGCAGCCAGAGCATCGGGGCCGTCGGGAAACAGATTTGGGAGTTGGTGCGGCATGTCCTTAGGCGATCTGTCTGAGCATCGATCAATCGCCGAGCAACTGCGCCGCAGTCTGCAGCACGGTCGCCTGGCGCACGCGTACCTATTCGCCGGACCACGTGACTGTGGCAAGGAAGCGATGGCAAAGACTCTGGCCAAGGCGCTGAATTGTCTGAAGAAAGAAGCCGACTCTTGTGACCGGTGTGATTCCTGCAAGCGCATTGACGAAAACGTTCACCCCGACATTCACTGGGTGCGGCCCGAATCCAAGAGCCGGCGCATCACCGTCGAGCAGATCCGGGAGTTTGAGCGCTCGATTCATCTGCGTCCGGCGGAGGCGCGTGTCAAAATCGGCATCATCGTGGACGCCGACTGCATGGGCGAAGAAGCCAGCAACGCGTTCCTCAAGACGCTGGAGGAACCGCCCGCGCAAACCGTGATCCTATTGCTAAGTGCCGAGCCGCAACGATTGCTGCCGACGATTCTCTCGCGCTGTCTGAAGATCTCCTTCGGAAAGACGCTGCGAGCCGAGTCGCCGTATCGCACCAGGTTGCTGCCGTTGCTGGTGAGGTTTTCAGCACAGGATGAACGAGGAATCGCACACACGTACCGCTTGCTCTCCGAGTTGAGCGCGCTGTTGCAGGAGATTCGGGCGGAGATTCGGTCGCGTGTTGAGGCCGAAGAGAATCTGGAGCGGTACGAGGAACTCGACTCGAAAGTGCGCGAGCGCATTGAAGCCCAAATGGAGGGACGCATCGAAGGGGAGTATCGGGCGGCGCGCGGGCGGGTGCTGGAAGAAATTTACATGTGGTTCGGTGATGTGCTGCTGTGTGTCGAGGGCGCAGACAAGAATCTCCTCGAACATCCCGACATGATGCACGCCGCGCAACGGGCCGCGACCGGTTTGACCTACACGCGGGCGGCGGCTAACCTCGATGCGATCGAACAAATCCGTGAATCGTTGGCGCGCAACATCTCGGAGACGTTGGCGCTGGAAGTCGGTTTGCTGAAGATAGGAACGGCATGAGGATGTGATCGGTTTTTTAGCCCGCGAAAGTCACTGTCAACACATCGAAGAAGACGCTGCATGAAAACTTTCAGTCGTTGGATCGTCGCCTGCCTGGCCGCTCTGGCGTTCCTTGCGCCGCTGAAGTTCGGCACGCCAGTCGTGACCCAAGCGCACCTGATTCCTCCAGCCGACTTCTTCGAATGGGTGTTTTTCTCTTGGCCGAATCAAATCGCAGTGATCTTCGCTTTCGCCGCCTTGCTGTGGCTGGTGCTGGATTCGGAGCGGCTGGCGGCGCGTGTTGACGTGCTGTTCCTGTTGCCCGTGGCATTTCTCGCAACGCAGGCGCTGGCGGCGACGACTTCCATCAACCGCCAACTTTCGGCAGACACGCTCATGCACTTTGCGACCTGTGTCCTGCTGTTTTACACGGCGGCCTGGTATGTACGGGATGGCGCAGCCGCCGTGCGGATTTTCGGCGGGCTGGGCTTGGCGACGTTTCTCACGGTCATCCTTGCTCTGCAACAACATTTCGGCGGGTTGCAGGAAACAAGAGAGTTTGCGGCGCTTTACGGCGACCAAGCCGCAATGCCGCAAGACCTGCTTCTGCGAATGACAAGCAACCGGGTTTTTGCATGGTTCGGAGGCTATCCAAACGCACTAGCCGGGTATTTGGTGGTGGCGTTTGCGCCGACGCTGGCCTGGATTTGGGTGCGTGCCAGGAATTGGGATGCCCGAGTCAAATGGCTCACGCTGGTTTTCGTGGGCGGATTGATGGGTTATTGCCTGCTGCTTACGGGATCACGTGGCGGGTTCGTGGCTTTTGCAGTGATGATCTTTGTGGGTTTGCTTTGCTTCATCCCGAAAGGGGCGCGCCGCGGTCTTGGCATCAGCTTTGCAGTCCTTGTTTTCGTGAGCATGTTCTTGGTTGCTCAACACCGCAGACTAATCACGCTGGGGCGGAGCAGCTTGGAGGCGCGGGGCGATTACTGGCGAGGAGCGATGGCGATTGCCCGCGACCACTTCTGGCTGGGCACAGGACCGGGAACGTTCGGCTCAATTTATCCAAAGTACAAGACTGCCCAGACCGAGGAGGCGCAGCTCGTCCATAACAACTTCCTGGAAATGTGGTCGGATTCAGGCTTCCCCGCCTTCATTGTCTTTGCAGCCCTGTGGTTGCTGGCAATCAAGGATAGCTTTCGCCTAGCGGGACAACGTAGAGGCGATGTCGGGGCGGTAGCGGTGTGTGCAACGTTGACCGGTTGGGTGGTGCACGGGCTGGTCGATTTCGATCTGTATGTGCCCGGAGTCGCGATCCCCGCATTCCTGTTGCTCGGAACTCTGCAAGGTCTGAAAGAACTGCCGACTGTCAAACCGGTCGCGTTTCGAAGAAAGGCCAAATGGGCGGTCGGTTTGATCTGCGCGGTGGTCGCGGGCACGGTAGTCTGGATGGAGGGACAAGCTTTGGCGGCCAGTTTTCTGTATGGTCAGGCCCTCGGCTTTGAGCGGTTGAACCCGATGGCCGGCTTGGAGGAGATTCGGCGCGCCGTAGGTTTGTCGCCGAACAACGCCTCTTACCAAGCGGCTGCTGGCAATTTGGCGATCCGCTTGGGGAAGTTCGACGAGGCAATCGGGTATTACCAGGCGGCGATCGACAACGATCCGTTTCGCGCCTCCTACCATTGGCGACTTGCACAGGCCGAGAAGGCAGCACAAGGCATGGATGACAAAGCCCTGCAGCAGTTGCGGCAAGCAGTAGCGCTCAATCCGACTAATAAGCGCTATAGCCAGGCGCTGGCCGAAGCCGAGGAAAGCGTTAGACAATCCTCCAGCGATTTGCTACAGTTCTCGCCCACCAAGGAAAAATGAAGATTCTTTGTATTAATGGCCCCAACCTGAATCTACTGGGGTCACGCGAGACCGACATTTACGGGCGCACGTCGCTGGCAGAAATCGAGAAGCTGGTGCGGAGGCGCGCGTCAGAGTTGGGCGTGGAGGTTGATTTCCTGCAATCGAACCACGAGGGAGAGATCGTCGATAGAATTGGCCAATGCGCTGGACAGCAAGTAGAAGCGATTGTTATCAATCCAGCGGCTTACACGCACACGAGTATTGCAATTCGAGATGCAATCGCGGCCATCAAGATCCCTACGGTGGAAATCCATTTGTCGAATATCCATGCCCGTGAGGCGTTTAGAGAGAAATCGTTGGTCGCACCTGTGTGCGTCGGCCAAATCAGTGGTTTTGGTCCGTCAAGTTACGTGCTGGGATTGGAGGCGGCAGTTGCCGCAGCGAAGGCGATTGCGGCTGCCCCGAGCGGTTCTGGGCAAGCTTGACAGGTTTGGGAGGAAGGGGTAGAACATCGCCCCCTTTACAGAAGGAAGGCACCATGGAATTGGAACAGATCAAAGCCATCATCGTTATGATGAAGGAGAACGACCTCTCGGAGTTCTCCATGGAGCAAGATGGCTTGAAAATCCGCATTAAACGCGGTCCCGAAGGCTTTCAGCAAACCGTCTCACTACCTCCTCCGGCCGCAGTGCCTGTCGTTGTCGCCCCGGCCGCACCGACAGCCGTAGTACCTGCGTCCCCCACGGAAGCCGCCGCCGGCTCTGCCGACGAGATCAAATACATCACCTCTCCCATGGTCGGCACATTTTACCGAGGGCCTTCGCCTGAAGCGCCACCCTATGTGGAGGTCGGCAAGCAGGTGGATGAGGAAGCCGTCGTCTGCATCATTGAAGCCATGAAAGTGATGAACGAGATCAAGTCCGAGATCAGAGGCGTCATCACCGAGGTGCTTGTTGAGAACGCCAAACCAGTCGAGTTTGGCCAGAAACTGTTCAAGGTACGCGTCAAGTAGCGTCCGCCGAAAGGGATTCGGCGCTGTTGCGAGTGTTCAACCATGTTTGACAAAATCTTAGTTGCCAACCGTGGAGAGATCGCCGTACGCATCATCCGCGCCTGCAAGGAGCTTGGCATCCGCACCTTGGCGGTCTACTCGCAGGCCGACGCCGATTCGTTGCACGTCCAACTCGCCGACGAAGCCATCTGTATCGGTCCGGGACCGAGCACGGAAAGCTACCTGAAGATCGATCGCATCATCAGCGCGGCCGAAGTCGGCGACGTGGAGGCCATTCACCCCGGCTACGGTTTTCTTGCCGAAAACGCGCACTTTGCCGAGGTCTGCGAGAATTGCAACATCAAGTTCATCGGGCCGCCCAGTGCCGCCATCCGCGCCATGGGCGACAAAGTCGCCGCCCGCGAAACGATGCGCAAAGCGGGCGTGCCGATCGTCCCGGGCAGCGACGGCACCGTGGATACCGAAGCGGACGCACTGAAAGTCGCGCGCCGCATCGGTTATCCTGTGATTATCAAAGCCGCAGGCGGCGGTGGCGGTTGCGGCATGCGGGCCGCGCATAACGATCCCAGCCTTGTCAAAGCTTTTCATACCGCTCGTTCCGAAGCCGAACGCGCTTTCGCCAATGCAGCCGTTTACATCGAGAAACTCATCGACAGCCCGCACCACATCGAATTTCAAATCCTCGCCGACCGCAAAGGCAAAGTCGTTCACCTCGGCGAACGCGATTGCAGCCTGCAGCGTCGCCATCAAAAGTTGCTCGAAGAGTCGCCGTCCCCGATCCTCACCAGCGACCTGCGCAAGAAGATGGGGAAAGCCGCCATCAAAGCCGCGGAGTCGGTGAAGTACGTCAACGCCGGCACGGTGGAGATGCTGCTCGATGCGACGGGCGACTTTTACTTCATCGAGATGAACACCCGCATTCAGGTCGAGCATCCGGTCACCGAAGAGGTCACGGGCATCGATATCGTCAAGGAACAGATCCGCCTCGCCGCCGGGGAAGAACTCGGCTACGATCAGAAAAACATCGAATTTCAGAAAGTAGCCATCGAATGCCGCATCAACGCCGAAGACCCATTCAACAATTTCCAGCCGTGCCCGGGCCGGATCGACTTTCTCTACACTCCCGGCGGTCACGGTGTCCGCGTCGACACCCACGTCTACTCGGGCTATGTGATCCCGCCCACTTACGACTCGATGATCGCCAAGCTGATTTGCTACGGTCGCGACCGGCGCACGGCGATGGATCGAATGGCGCGCGCGCTGGATGAATTCATGATTCGCGGAGTCAATACGACAATTCCGCTGCATAAACTGATCTTGAAAGATCCCAATTTCCGTCGAGGTCGTTACTCGACGGCGTTTATCGATCGGTTGCTGGCGGCCACTCAGCCGTTGGTGCCAGCCGCCAAGACAGAAGAACAAACTTTGAAAACCCAGGCTGCATAGAATTAGAATCAGATTGCCATGAAAAAAATTGCCATGTTGACAGGCGGCGGGGATTGCCCGGGACTCAATGCGGTCATTCGCGCCGTGACTCGCAAAGCGTTGCTTGAAGGTTACGAAGTGATCGGGTTCAAAAATGGTTGGGCAGGCGTCATCAAAGGCGAATTCATCCCGCTCAACCGCGCGAGCGTGTCGGGTATTTTGCACCTCGGCGGCACGATCCTCGGCACCTCGCGCACTAATCCGACGGAAGATCAGATCGACGCGATCATTCGCAATTTGAAAGGGTTTGACGTCAGCGCGCTGATCGTCATCGGCGGCGATGACACGCTGAGCGTCGCGTCGCGTCTGTACAAACGTGGCGTGCCGGTCATCGGTGTGCCCAAGACGATCGACAACGACATCGCCGGCACCGACCAAACCTTCGGTTTCGACACGGCAGTGAACATCGCCACGGAAGCGATCGATCGGTTGCACACCACTGCCGAAGCGCACAGCCGTGCGCTGATCGTCGAGGTGATGGGGCGCCAGGCGGGCTGGATCGCGCTGTGGTCTGGCATCGCGGGTGGAGCGGACGTCGTGCTGCTGCCCGAGTTCCCCATGTCGCTCGCCGAAATCTGCACGATTATCAAAGCGCGACAAGCAGGCGGAAAGAATTTTTCGATCGTAGCCGTAGCCGAAGGCTTCAAGCTCGAACGGCATGAAGTGCTGCAGACAAAAGAACTGGATGAGTTCGGTCACGTGCGGCTGGGCGGCATCGGCGAGGTGCTTTGCAGGGAAATCGAGAAGAGTACCGGCATTGAAAGTCGCGCGGTGGTACTCGGTCACGTCCAGCGCGGCGGCACGCCCACCGCCTATGACCGTGTGCTCGGCACACGCTACGGCGTCAAGGCCGTTGAGCTGGCCGTGTCCGGGCAGTTCGGAAAAATGGCTGCCTTGCGTGGCACCGACATCATCGGCGTTGATCTGGACACAGTTGTCCCTGAAACCACCGACAAGAAGACGGGCAAACCGAAGCTTCGCGTGCGCAACCGCTGCGTGACCAAAGAGCTTTACGACGTTGCCCGAGTGTTTTTCGGTTAATGCCAGACCTGCGCATCGGCTCAGCTCGTCTCTACGGGTTTATCGACACCGCGTACTTGGGCGACCGCGACCCCGGCGACGTGACCCGCGCGATGATTGAAGGCGGCGTGGACATGATTCAGGTGCGCGCGAAGGAGATGACGCCGGCGCAACGGATCAAGCTTGGCATGACGGTGCTGGGCATTGCCTCTCGCTTCAACGTGCCCGTCATCATCAACGACGATGTCGCGGCCGCGGCCGAGATCAACGCTGACGGCGTGCATCTCGGCCAGGAAGACTGGTCCCGCCTCAGCGGGAGCGAGCAGCGCGTGCACTCACTGGCCAATATGCGCATCGTCGGCCTCAGCACCCATTCGATGGAGCAAGCGCTGGCCGCCGAGCGTGATGGCGCAGACTACATCGGCGTCGGCCCGATCTTCCCGACCGCGACGAAACCCGGTGCCAAACCGGTCGGCTTGGACTTGATCCGTCAAATTGTGGAGCGTGTCGCGACACCGTTCTTTGCCATCGGCGGCATCACGCTGGACAATCTTGACCAGTTGCTCGACGCGGGCACCAAACGCGTCGCAGTCGTGTCGGCGATTCTCAGCGCGCACGATGTACGAAAGGCCGCGGCTGCGTTTAAGCGGAGGCTGACGTAAGCGCAGTGAATGCCCCGTGAGGCGGAGCGTGGCTAAGGAACCAAAGCTGAGAAGTTCTCTATCTTGGACTTCTCATGTTTTGCCTACATCCGTCGCCGGGGAGCGTGGCCGTGGCGGTCGGAATTGCAGGGTTGCCAACGGTGGTGCGGCAGGTGCGCGCGGCGTTCGTTTCGGAAGGCGCGAAAGATTGCATGCTTGCAGCGAAAGCGGCCGGCGCGGGACGGTGGCGAATCGCGGTGTGGGAAATTCACCGAATGGCTTTGGGCCGATTCTGGTGCTGACTACGTTGACGCTGGGTGGCGCGGTGTTGGAGTCGGCGGGATTGGCGTTGCTCGGATTGTCGGGTCAGCCCGATGTCGCGGAGTGGGGGGCAATGCTGCGCGAGGAGCGGAGCGCGTTTCGGGTCGCGCCGTGGTTGTGCATTGTGCCCGGCGTGGCGATTGCCTGGACGGTGCTGGCGTTAACCTCATCAGCGACAGCTTGCGTCAGCGCTGGCGGTGAGTTAGGCTTGCCCCGAATTAGATTCGGGGTGGTGGCGGTTTTTTGGAAGGGTGCCAGAGTGGTTGAACGGGCCGGTCTCGAAAACCGGTATGGGCCTATGGTCCATCGAGGGTTCGAATCCCTCCCCTTCCGCCAGTTGATCCAACTCGGAGTGGTAAGGGATCGAGAAAGTTAAGAAGGCCGTCATCACGGCTGCAGAGCACCGTGAGTTGCCCTTCCTCAAGATGCGAATTCCCGCACGGCCAGGCTAGAAGATGCTGCGCGACACGTAAATCGAGTCGCCGGGCCGGATCGCAATGTCCTTGTTCGGGTGCTGGCGCAGATCTTCGCAATTGAAGGTCATCTTCTCATTGCCGCGCGCGACTTCCACCTTTTCCCGATTAGCATAATCCGTGAACCCACCCGCCGTATTGATCGCTTTCATCAATGTGATATCGTCGGTCCAGTTGTATCGGGCCGGGGCGCGAACCTCGCCGCCGATGTAGAAGAAGCGCACGGGTGCCAGGACCGTGGCATTGCAGCGGACGTAATAGCGCGGGACGTAATTGGCCTGGATGCGCTCGGCCAGTTCGCTCGTAGTGAGTCCTTCGGCTTTGATCCGTCCGATCAAGGGAAGCGAGGTCTCGCCATTTTCGTCGATCGCCGTGTCGATGGCTTGCGGTGGCTGATTGCCACCCATTTCCAGGTGAATCGACAGTTGATCACCGATTCGCAGCCTTGTTTCGGTGCCCTGAGTGGCGGTCGCCCTGCCAAAAGTCTTGGTCGAGCCTGAGTCGGTGGTGCTGCATCCGATAAAAAATGCGTTCATTGCCACGCCGACAGTGGTCAGGGCAACGATGAGGCCTTGCCTGAGTCGATAGGTCAGATTCATGGTGCGCGCTGCGGCTGGTTAGTACTTGCCCTGCAGCTCAATTTGGTCCCCCTCGTCTTTCTTTTTCTCGGGCGCCTGCGGTGACGGAGCGGTTTCGGGAGCGTGCACGAACGGCTCGTAATGGTCGCGGTAGTAATAGTAGTAGGTTTCATCCAGTCCGATGACGACGTTGTTGACCACCACGCCCAGCAGTTTGCCGCCGCCGCTTTCAACGAGTTGGCGGGCGCGCAGCGGCATCGCGCGCGGGAAACGACGGTGTTGAATGACCAGGATCGACGTTCCCACTTCGCGCGCCATGATCGCGGCGTCGCTGACTCCCAGCGCAGGGGGGGTGTCGTACAACACAACGTCAAATCGTTTGCTGAGCTCATCGATCATTTTCTCCATTCGGTGTGAAGTCAGCAGGGGCAAGGCGGATTTCGGTTTGCCTTCGCCGCCGGAAGTGATGATCAAGACATTCTCGACATTGGTCGGCAGAATGATCTCGTCCATGGTCTTCGTCCCCGCCAGATACTCGGCCAAGCCGATCGCGTTGGAAACGCCAAAAAAATGATGGATGCCCGGCCGCCGCAAATCGCTGTCAACGACGAGCACGCGTGAACCCTGCTGCGCGTAGACATACGCCAGATTGGCCACCGTGAATGATTTACCTTCTCCCGCGCCAGAGCTCAGGACGCAGAGCGAGCGGGTTGTGGCATCACCCTTGGCGAACTCGATGTTGGTGCGAAGCATGCGGTACGCTTCGAGGTGTCCCGACGACGCCTCGCTGCCGCTCAGCAGGCCGGCTTCCTGCGGTATCACGCCTAACACCGGCAGACCCAAGTAGCGTTCCACGTCCTCCATTTTCTTAACGCTCGTATCCAGGAACTCGATGAAGAAGCTCAACCCGACACCGAGGGCCAGCCCGACAATAGCTCCCATGGTGACGTTCAGCCAGACGTTGGGCCTGATAGGCGTGAGGGACGGCTGGGCGCGGTCGATCACCTCGACAGGACTGCGGGGAACTTCCAACTCAATCGAGGTCTGTTGCAAGCGAGACTTCAATGTTTCGTAGAGGTGTGTCTCCGATTCCTCGTCGCGTTGGGCATTGCTGAACGGCAGGTAGCGCTCGCTTTCCAATTCCAGGCTGGCGGTCTTGAGATCGTCGAGTTGCTTTTGCAGTTCTGTCACTCGCGCCTGTGCCATTAGATATTCGACTTCAAAACCGCGCATGATGCCGTTCAACCGATCGTCCATCTGCTCCTGGAGCTTATCGCGGCGGGCGATCGCGGCGCGGACGTTGGGGTGGTCGGGACCGTAATCTTCTTTGAGCACTTCGATCTGCAACTCCGCGTCCGTCAGGTTCTGCAGCAAGGTCTGGACGTTCGGATCGCTGATGATGGTCGCGATGGTGTTGCGCAACTGCTGCAAGGTGAGCTTCTGCAATTCTCTCTGCCGCGTTTCCTTGCCCACGGCTTCCATTCGCGCGGAGGTCAATTGTTGGTCGAGCTGCTGAATGGTCTGGTCGTTGAGCTTGACCGTGCCGAAGACCGGGACCTTGAGTTCCCCGCGTAAATCTTCGACATTCTTCTGTGCCAGGCGGACCTTCTCCTGTTGGCTCGCCAAGTCTTCCCGCAGTTTATCAATCCCCTTCATGGTCTGTTGTTTTTTAACATCGAGCCGCTCGCTCTCAAATAGGTCCGCAATGGTGTTGGCGATGTCGGCGGCCAGTACGCGGTCTTCGTCCTGGACGACGATTTCAATGAGGCTGGTGTCACGGTAGCGACGGACGCCCAACTTTCCTTTGAGACGTTGGAGGATGGCCTCCACCGGCAATTGTTGTTCGCCTACCGACCAGCGTTTCTGAAGATTCAACCGCTCGATGACGGGGTAAAGGATCTTCTGCGATTGAATGATTTCGTACTGGGTCTGCAGGAAATACGGATCGTAGGAGGGCAGATACTGTTGCTCAAATATCGCCACCGTCGGATGCTCTTGCTCCACCTTGATCCGCACCGTAGACACGTAAATCTTTTGTTGAAAAAATGTGACTGTTGCCGCCACCAGCACTACCAAGAGGAACACGACAAACACAATCGCTTTGCGTGTCTTAATGACGCGCCAGTAATCCAAGAAGTTCAGCCGCGTTTCTGGGGATAGTTGAGTTGGATCCATCGGTTAGCTTATCAGAGCGAGATACTAAACAACAGTTTTGGCCTCCGCGCAAGCGAAAAGTCGGGGAAAACCCCTCGCGGAGGGCGCACGAACAAAACCTGTACTGCGCGCTTCACACCTGCGTTTAGTGCAGGCTTCATGCCTACTTTTTACGCACCCATCAACGGTGCAATTACCACGCAGAACGAACCTTGTTCGTGGCACTTAGGTCGGGAGCTGGAATATTGCTGGAACGGCATTGGTGTATGGATGGCACGAGACTTCGACTTTACACAGACTTTTGGAGGCAGGTCAGCGATCTCTTTCTCGGCGGGACGGTGGATGAGGAACTGGCACGCCATGGTCAGCGTTTCTGCGGCAGTGCGCGCATGAACTCTCCAAACGGGCGCGAAGGCTCGTCGGCTCTCATTCGAAACGCCAGCAAGTTATAGAGGTCTTCCGCCAGGTCGTGGTGTTTCTGAAGCTCCTCGACAAACTTCGCCAGTGCCGATTCGTCGAGTTTTTCCAGTTCCGCTACCAGTTCCTGCGCGCTCATGATGAACCGACTCTGCCACAACGTTTCGTCCGCAGCAACCGGCAAAGGCGAGCAGGGCCTTGCCTGTTCAGCGAGACGACCCGTTGCCGGCCAGCGCGCGTGCATACTCCAAGACCTGTTTTTGCTGGCGGGAGCTTAGTCGCTGAAGTTCATCAACAATTTTATTGGTCAAAGTTGGATTCACCGTTCATTCCTCATGTTCTTGCCCGCTAATCGAAACGACCACCAGACGCCCGGTGAGGAGGCATTCCCGCTGATAGGACTTCGGTGGTGCTACCGCATCTTGCAATTTCTCCGCCGTTATCCCAAACTGCGCGGCGTGAACTCTCGAAAGAGGTCTCAAGACCCGCAGCAGGCAGCCCACCCCTCGATTTCGCTCGGGGCAGGCAGTGCCTACGCCACGGCGGGCGTGAACATTGATCTGGCGGACACGTTGAAAAGCGGGCTCAAGGAAAAAGTCCGAAAAACTCTCCGCCGCGAAGTACTCGGCGCCATCGGCGGATTTGGCGGTCTGTTCGCGCTCGACCTCAAGAAACACAAGCGGCCCGTCCTCGTCAGCAGCATGGACGGCGTTGGCACGAAGCTGAAAATTGCCGTCGCGATGAACAAGCACGACACGGTCGGCCAGGACCTCGTCAACCATTGCGTTAACGACATCGCCGTGCTCGGCGCTGAGCCGCTGTATTTTCTGGATTACATCGGGATTGGCAGGCTGGCGCCGCACGTGTTCAATCAGATCATCGACGGCCTCGCGAAAGCGTGCGCGGAAGCGGGTTGCGCGCTCATCGGCGGCGAGACGGCACAGATGCCGGGCATGTACGCCGAGGGCGAATACGACCTTGTCGGCACCATCGTGGGCGTCGTGGAGAAAGATAGGATCATCAACGGGTCACGCATCCGGCCTGGTGACGCGATTGTCGGTCTGGCTTCGACTGGTCTGCACACGAACGGCTACTCGCTGGCGCGGCAAATCCTGTTCGTCCGGATGCGGGTGCGGTTGGAGGACTACACGAGCCAACTCGGCTGCACGTTCGGCGAAGAACTGCTCAAGGTTCATCGCAGCTACTGGCCGGTTGTGCGGAAGATCCGAGATTCGAAATTCGAAATTCGAAATTGCCTGCATGGCCTCGCCCACATCACCGGCGGCGGGTTTTACGACAACATTCCGCGTGTGTTGCCGAAGAACTGCACTGCCGTCATTCGCCGCGGGTCATGGGACGTGCTGCCGATCTTCAAACTGCTTCAGGAAAACGGCGGTGTGGCTGACAATGAAGCCTATCGCGTTTTCAACATGGGCATCGGCATGGTGTTGATCGTTGACCCGGCGTTTGTGCCCACCGTTCACAAGACTGCCGCGGAGGCGGGCGTCAAATCCTACCTGATCGGCGAAATTCGAAAGGGCAAACCCGAAGTCCGCATGGAATGATGCGCCGCTGGCCCAAACGTCTGCTCGTTGTGCTGGTCATTACGGTGGCGGCGTGTGCGGCATGGTGGATCTGGTATTCAAGGCGTGATTACGGTGCGATTTTCCTGCAGCGTAAAGGCCAACTCCTCAAGTCGGACCAAACGGCCTCGGTCCCGACTTCCAAGACCACTGTTTATGATCTAAAGCTGATCTCGACGAGCAGTTTGGTGGCCGATGCCCGGATGCGCGTGCCGAATCGGCAGGGCAAATTCCCGGGCGTGCTGCTCGCGGCTGGATTGGAGACCGGCAAGCGGGTGATCGATCTCGTTGAAGAACGCGACGACATGGTGATGTTGGCGGTCGACTACGGATGGCGCGGCGAGTTTGACATCAGCACGTTGCCGAGGTTTTGTCGGGCAATGGAAACGATGCGCGGTCTTGCCGCCGATGCTGTGCCGCGGATGCTGCTGGCGCTGGAGTTTCTCGCACAACAACCGTACGTTGATCCGCAACGGCCCGTTGTGGTCGGTGTAAGCTATGGTTCGTACCTGGCTCTGCCCGCTGCCGCGCTCGACGCGAAGGTTAGCCGATTGATTCTCGTGCAAGGGGGCGGCGAAATGGGGGCAGTGATTGCAGCCAACACGCGGCGCTGGCAAGCGCCGTTCTCGCCGCGTATGACGGGGTGGATCGGGAAGATCATGTTGTTGCCCTATCAGCCCGAACGGTGGATTCGACGGATCGCACCGCGGCCGGTGACGTTTATTGCGAGCCGCACCGATCCTGAGTTCCCTGTGGCGGCAGTCGAAGCCGTGTTTGCGCGAGCCGCCCAGCCAAAGGAATTGGTCTGGCATGACACGGCGCACGTGGCTCCGGATGCGGCGGCGATCATCGCCGAACTCGGGCGCGTCGTGATCGGACAACTCGGAACGACTTGCCCACCGCGATGAAACGGAGAACAAAACTTTCGTTGGCGGTGCCGGCAGTGGCCGTCGTCCTGTTTCTTGTCATGCGGTTCGTCGTGACGCCGTACGTCGTCGTGGGCGACAGCATGCTGCCGACGCTGAAATCGTGGGATTTATGCCTGATGGCGCGCGTGCACGGATACCAGCCGAGACGGGGCGACATCGTCACGTTTCGCACTGCCGACGATCCGCCGTTGTATTTCATCAAGCGCGTGGTTGGCTTGCCTGGCGAGACGCTGGCGATCCGACACGGCGTGGTGACGGTCAACGGTCAGCCGTTGGACGAGCCTTACACGACGACGAATCCGATGTGGGAGATGGAGTCGGTCGAAGTCGCGACAGACAAGGTTTTCGTCCTCGGCGATGAACGGACTGTGCCGCTGGATGACACGCTGCATGGCTTGGTCGCGATGCGGTTGGTGAAAGCGCGGATGTTGTGGCATTGGAGGTGGAAGAAATGAAGTGGGCGCGCATTCTTATCGTGATTGCGCTGCTGGCGGCGGTTTGGTGGATCTGGCAGCGCGTGTTCGTCAGCGACGAGACGCGGATCCGCCTCCAACTGATCTCCATGACGCGCGCCGTCGAACAGGGCAATCTGTTGCGGCTGGAGGGTGCAATCACCGAAGATTACAGCGATGATGTTGGTCTCGACAAATCCTCGCTGCTGGCGGGTGTGCGCGCCTATCGCCAGCAACACGATGGGCTGTTTATTCATCTCTCCGACGTGCGCGTCGATGTCGGGCCCGATCATCAGAAGGCGCAAGCGGCGTTCGTGGCGAAGGTTGTCGCGAAGCCAAAGGGCGGCGCGGGCGAGACGCAATTATTTTCGGATCGATTTCGCCTGTTTTTCCGCAAGACCGACCAGGGCTGGAAGCTGTTTCGGGCCGAATCACCCCAGTTGAAATTCGATTGAACAGAGTCCGTTCCTCCGCTAGGCTGCGCAAGTCATGGGCAAGATCCAACGAGCACTGGTCAGTGTTTCGGACAAGACGGGACTCGTCGAATTCGCCCGCCAATTGCACGGCATGGGCGTGGAGATCATTTCGACGGGCGGCACGGCGCGCTCGCTGAAGGAAGCGCGCACTCCCGTAGTAGAGATCAGTGAGTTCACCGGCTTTCCTGAAATGATGGATGGACGCGTGAAAACGCTGCACCCGAAAGTGCACGGCGGGTTGCTCTACATTCGCGGCAACGCGGAACACGAGGCGGCAGCGGCCAAGCACGGGATCAAGCCCATCGACATGGTCGTAGTGAATCTTTACCCATTCGAGAAGACGGTCGCCAAACCCGATGTTTCACTGCACGAAGCCATTGAGAACATCGACATCGGCGGACCGAGCATGCTCCGCAGCGCCGCCAAAAATCATGCGAGCGTCACGGTCGTCGTCGATCCCGCGGACTACCGCGCCGTGCTCGACGACATCAAGGAACACGGCGGCAACACCTGCGAGATGTTCCGCTGGAAACTGGCCGTGAAAGTCTTCGAGACCACCGCCCGATACGATGCAGCGATTGCCCGGTATCTCGGCAGTGAACGCGCGAAAGCCAAAGGCGAAGCGACCGAAGAGCGTGGAGCGAGGAGCGTGGAGCGAAACGAAGCTGAATTCCCCGCCACGCTGAACCTCTCACTCAAGAAAGCGCAAGACCTGCGTTACGGCGAGAATCCTCATCAGCAGGCGGCGCTGTACGGCGATTTCTCGTCGCGCTTCCAGCAGTTGCACGGCAAGGAACTGAGTTACAACAACATTCTCGACCTCACAGCCGCCTTCGGTCTCGTTGCTGAATTTGAAGAGCCGACGGTCGCGATCATCAAGCACACCAACCCGTGCGGTGTCGGCAGCGCGCCGACGCTGGCTGAAGCATGGCGATTGGCCTACGAGACGGACAAGCAGGCGCCCTTCGGCGGGATCATCGCCGTCAATCGCCCGCTGGATGCAGCGATTGCGCAGGCGATTGCCGGGATTTTTAGCGAGGTCATCGTCGCACCCGGTTTCGAGACGGAAGCATTAACCGTTTTGCAGAAGAAGAAAAATCTGCGGCTGATCCGTCGGAGCGCCCTTCCGGGCGCCACCGGATCGGGCCAAGAATGGCTCTCCTACGAGATCCGCAGCGTCGCGGGTGGCGTCCTAATGCAGGAGCGGGACGTGCGATTGGTTTCGGCGGATGACCTCAAGGTCGTTACCAAACGAGCGCCGACGAAGGAGGAACGGCACGCGCTCCTGTTTGCCTGGCGCGTGGTCAAGCACGTCAAGTCCAACGCCATCGTCTTCGCATGCGCGGACGCCAGCGGGAGTCGAACGCTGGGCATCGGCGCGGGTCAAATGAGTCGTGTGGATTCCGTACAAATCGCCGTCTGGAAGGCCAAGGAAGCCGGTCTCGACCTCAAAAACAGCGTTGTCGCCAGCGATGCGTTTTTCCCGTTCCCTGATGGGCTAATCGTTGCCGCCGAGCCCGGTGCTACTGCGGCTATCCAGCCGGGTGGCAGTGTGCGCGATTCTGAAGTCATCGCCGCAGCGGACGAACGCAACCTGGCGATGGTGTTTACAGGCATCCGCCATTTCCGGCATTGAGGACCATCCGGCGGATTATGAATTTCGTTTTGGGTGACAAATGACCTCCTCAGCGGCGATTAGCATTTGGCAAAACGTCAATAGCGTGACCGACGACACAACAGAAGGGACGATGTGGCATCGGATGCTCCACCGGTGCGGGGACGGATTATTCCTGTATGCGCGGCAATTGTGCCGCAACGATGCCGATGCGGCCGATGTGGTCCAGGAGGCATTCCTCCGCGTCTGGCGCAAGCACGCGAACAATGGTGTCGCTGAACCGGATTTGCCGGCGCTTTGCTATGCGGCGGTGCGTTATGCCGTGCTCGACCGCCAACGACAGGCGGCCCGGCGTCGCCGGCGCGAGGCCGCCGCCGGGGAAACCTGGTACGACCGGCCGCCGTTGTTTGAGCCCGGCTTGGAACAGGCCGAGGAGCACGCCGCGCTGGAGACGGCGATTGGTAAGTTGCCCGTCGATCAACGCGAAGTGCTCACGCTGAAAATCTGGGGCGAACTGACTTTTCAGCAGATCGCCACCGTGACTGACGAGTCGCCCAACACGGTCGCCTCCCGCTATCGGTTGGCGCTCGTCACATTGCGGCAACGACTCGCGAGAGGTGCATCATGAACAAGGAATTCGATCCGTTGGAACATCAACTCGGCAATCTGCGTCCCGTGCGCCTGCCGGCGCCGGCCCGCCAGCGCATCTTGCACGAGATGCAGCGCCCGGCCACCGGGCACGGGGCGATCGTCTCGTTGTTGGGGCATCGCGCTGGTTTTTCGGTTGCTTTGGCGGGCGCACTGTCCCTCGCAGTGGTCGTGGGCTTGCACTGGCTACCCCGGTCCCCGCGCCCTGCGTCGCACGTCGATCAGCCAGCGCTCACAGCCAGCAACGCGCTGTTGCCATCGCTGGCTTTCTTGGAGGCCAAACTCGCCGTGGTCTCCCCGGTGGGCGCCAACTGCGTCGCCGTACTGCGTTCGCCGTCCATACTGACGAACACTCAAATCCGACGCTAATGCCTAACTCCCGACACTGACGAGCAACGATTATGGGCAAGAAAAAACGCAAGCCGACAGGTCCAACCCCTCCCCCCACCGCTCCGGTCGCTGCCGCCAAGCCGGCAATCGCCGGGCCGCCGGCCGCAGCCGCTGTTGCACCGTCTCCGCCGTCGCATCCAGCTTCGGTACGCCACTTTTTTGCGCCAGAGGACTGGATTGCCGCGGGCGGGACGTTCCTGATCTCGGGCCTGGCGTTTCTCTTTTACATGTCGCCCGAAGTGACGATGGAGGATTCAGGTGAACTGGTTACCGGCGCATTCAATTTCGGTGTGCCGCATCCGCCGGGCTATCCGCTCTGGGCGTTCCTGGGTTGGGTGTGGCGGCATCTGGTGCCGTTTGGCAATCCGGCCTGGCGAACCTGTCTGATGTCGGTGCTCACGGGTGCGCTGGTGGTCGGCGTGCTGACGTTGCTGATGACGCGCAGCGTGCTGATGCTGTTGCGCGCGGTAGCGTGGGCTGACGAGATCGAGGAACGGATGAAACACTGGATCGCGCTGACGGTGGGTGCGTCTGTGGCGCTGCTGTTCGGATTCAACCGCGGTGTGTGGCTCTGGGCGTGTGTGCCAGAGATGCGCGTGCTCAACGTGTTCATGTTCATCCTGACGGCGTGCATCTTCTTCGCGTGGATGATGCGGCCCGAGCGGCACGTGTTCCTGTATGCGACGATCCTGGTGTACGCGCTGGGGATTACGAACCATCAGACCATTGCAGTGATGGCGTTGCCATTTATGGTCGGAGCGTTCGTGGTGGGTCTGCATCAGATCTGTGAGTCGCGGCCCGTGGTGTGGCGGGCCGCGGTGGTGATGCCGGCGCTGGATGCATCTTGGGAGTTGGCCGTGGCGGCGTTGTTCTCGGCGGCGGCGGGATTCATCGTCTGGGCGTGGCTGGAGACGGGAACGGCAACGCAGTTTTTTGCGGATGATTTCTGGTTGCGCGCGTTGGTAGCCGGCGTGGCCGGCGTGGTGTTGTTGTTGGCGTTCGGCGCGCTGGGCTGGCTGAATCTGCGGAGGGCGATGATATGCACAGCCGCATTCTTGGTGGGTTGCAGTTTTTATTTCTACATGCCGGTCGCAGCTTCGACGAATCCACCGATGAATTGGGGTTATGCAGCCACCAAGCAGGGTTTTCTCCATGCGATCACCCGCGGCCAGTACGAACGGATTAACTTCTCCTGGCCGTGGCAGCCGGCGTTCTGGGTTCAGATTCGCCTGTTTAGGCAGGCGCTGATGCACCAATACAGCACTCCGTTGTGTCTCGTCGGACTGGTGACGCTGGTGCTGTTGGGGTGGTGCTGGAGGAGCATCCGATCGCGCGCACGGTCGTGGCTGATCTTCGTGTGGGCGGCCTTCTTCACGACGAGCTTTGGATTGCTGACCATCATCAATCCGGGGCTGGACAAGCAAAACCAGGAGATTAATCTCAAGTTCTTTGCGCCTGCCCACGGGTTCTTCGCCATGCTGATCGGCTACGGGGCGGCGTTGCTCATCGCCGCAGCGCTGGTGAGGTGGAAAACGCTTCCCCGCAACGCGGTGCGCGTCGGCTGCGTGCTGTTGTTTGCCTTGCCGATCATCCCACTCAAGCGCAACTGGGCGACCTGCGAGCAGCGCGGCCATGATTTCGGTTATCAGTTCGGCTACCGCATGTTTTACCCCGGCGGCGATTATCCGCCGATGGACCGAGATGCCGTGTTGTTTGGCGGCACCGACCCCGGCCGCTTCGTGCCGACCTACATGATCTTCTGTGAGAGCCGCGTCAGACCGCAGGATCGCTTCAGCGATCCGCACCTCGATCCGCAGGGCGGCACAAATTTCGATCGGCGCGATGTGTACATCATTACGCAGAACGCCTTGGCGGATAACACGTACATGAGTTACATCCGTGACCACTACGATTATTCGCGGCCGAATCCCACCAATCAGGCCACGCTGGCGAGCCGGTTCCTGCCCTGGCAGCAGGCAGTCTTTCGTTTTGCCTGGAAGTACATGCACCGCGACACCATGTACCCGCGCGAGCCGATCTACATCCCGAGTGAGAGCGATCTGCAGCGGGGGTTTCAGGAGTATGTCCAAAGTGTGCAAGCCCGCCAAAAAGGTGGACAACAGCCCCCACCGGACGAGCAGGTGCAGGTCGACGCGGCCGGGCGCGTGAGCGTTCGCGGGGTTGGCGGCGTCATGGCCATCAATGGCATCCTCACCAACTGGATCTTCGACCGTAACAAGGACAAGCACGCTTTTTACGTCGAGGAAAGCTACGTCATTCCGTGGATGTATACGTACATGACACCCTATGGCATCATCCTGAAAATCAACCACGACCCGATGCCGGCGCCCGCGCAAGTTCCTGAGCTCTGGGCGCAGATCGTGGCCCGCGACCGCGCTTACTGGGACAAGCTCTGCGCTGATTTCGAGGCGAGGCCCGAGTTCAGGCGCGACAGCGACGCGCAGAAAACCTTCTCCAAGTTGCGCTCCGCCATCGGTGGTCTGTACGCCTACCATCACATGACCGGCCCGGCTGAGTACGCTTACAGGCAAGCGCTTGCACTCTGCCCCGAAAGCCCCGAAGCCAACTTCCGCCTGGCGCAATTGTACATCGAACAGAATCGCGTCGATGACGCGCTCGACGTCCTGCGGGCTTTGCAGAAGCGCGACCTGCTGAATCGAAAGATCGGCGATGCCATCAACCAGTTGCAGAACATGAAGCAGCTCCGCGGCGATGTGCAGCAACTCGAGCAGGCGCATGCCGGCGCGCCGCGCGACGTGAATCTCGTCCTGCAGCTTGCCCAGACCTACTTCAAATCAGGACAAGGCGACAAAATCTTCCCGTTGTGCGACAGCTACCTCGCCCAAACCAATCTCGGCGCCAACGACATGATGCAAATCGCGCAGGTCTACGTGTCGTTGAACCAGCCCGAGCGGGCCGTGGCGACGCTGCAGACGATTGCCAGCCGGTATCCTCAAGACAGCCAGGCGTACTATGCGCTCGCGCTGGTCCGTTCCGCTCAAGGCAAAGCGGACGAGTCCCTCGATGCGCTCGGAAAAGCCGTTCAACTGACGCCAGCCCTTCGCGACCAGGCCAAGAACGACGCCCGGCTCAACAACATCCGCGCCAATCCGCGCTTCCAAAAACTCATCAGCCCATGATCCTCGCGCTGCGCCAAGTCCCATGACCGCCTCCCTTGTCGCGACCGGCCTTGCCAGCCGCAAAAAGGCGCAGACGGCGCAAAAACAGGCTGACGATTCGCTTCCGTTTTGTGACTCTTGAGCCTTTGCCGCAGCACGACGTGCGGCGTCTTCGGCTTTGCGGCCACTCCATTTCTTGTTAGCGAACCGGTAAACAAACCAAAAGCCGTTGACGGTTCAGCGCAAGCGGAGCATCATTCCCCCCGAAGACAGGAAGAGACAAGGCATTCGGAGTTCGTCTTTTCCCGGTAATATCAGCGATATGACAAACTGAGCTTGTCCTAATAACACTGTTATGCATTTGTGAAGGTTCGTCATGAAAAAGATTTACGCAACGGCAAGGCAATTCTTGGTTGAACGAATCCCGTCCACAGATGCGGAGAAAATCCTCAGTAGCTATCTGGAGCTTCCAGATCAAAGTCGAGAGCCTGTAGGTATAGACGAATTGTTCAGGCGTCTTCTCGAATCGGCGCAAAATGCAAACATGAAGGCTGGGGTTATAGGTGAATCCATTGGCGGCTTTAACAATCTCGGGAAAGCACTGTATTCCTTCAATCTAAAGAAAACTCTGGAAGATTTTGAAGCCGCCCCTGACGTGTTACTTGACCATATCGTAAAACAACTTAATCCGCGAGGGAAAATCAGAAAGGAGCCAAGGAGTATTTGGCCAAAATATTGTAAGACCATCCTGTCTGCTGCGGCATTTTTTAATCAATTCAGTAGCGGCGAGGAATTCTACGAGTGGGCAAACAGTCTATACAGTAACAAGAGATCTATGCCTGCTTTGCCGTTGATTTTGGCAGAAGAAATTGAGGGCATTGGCTATCCGCTCGCATGTGATTTCCTGAAGGAACTCGGTTTTATCGAGTACGGCAAACCAGATGTACATGTCATTGAAATTTTTGTTGGCATCGGTCTGTGCCAAGCTAAGCCAAGCCCATATCAAGTGCAAAAGGTAATCTCTAAAATCGCAGAGGCGGCCGACGTCTCATCTTATAACGTTGACAAACTATTTTGGCTTATAGGTAGCGGAAAGTTTTATATGCATAAAAAACTAGGTAAAAATGGCTACATCGGAAGAATGAAAGAAGAATTTATTTCACAGTTCAATGCGTAACAAGTTGTTCAATCGGACCACGCTGTCGCGCGGCCGCTTAACTCCATCGTTACAACTCTATCGTTACTTCTTCTCCGCCAGCAGTGCGTTGACCTTGCGCATCACCTCGAACGCGTCGGCGACGTAGAGCACATCGGCTTTGCCGCGCGCCCAGCCGCAATTCGGGTCGAGGTTGACGGCGCGACGCTCGCTGATAAACCGCCAGCCGACGGCGTGCGGTTCTTCTCCATGGCAACAGGTCGAAAGCCCCTTCGGATGACGCGGAGTCGAACCGGTCTGGCCAACCTGATTCAGGTGCGACATGAACGGCAACACCGCTTGTCCTTCGCCGCTCAGGTCCACCAACGATTTGCTGCTGCCGAGCGACGCCTTCGTCAGGTCGAGGAACTCCAGAATAATCTTCCCCGCCTCGTCGGTGTGCGTCTTGCCGTCGGGCTGTTTCTTCGTCCAACCTGCGCCGGCCACGAACAACACCTTCGCATCGGGCCGGATCGTCTGCTGGTCTGCCGCCGGCGCGCGGATCCCGACCACCGTGGTGCGTTTGCAGGTGTCAGGCAGGTTGACGGCAACCGTTTCAATCTTGGCCGTGCCAGCGCCGCACTGGCACGCGGGTTGGCTGCCGGGATCAACCAGCATAAACCACGGGCGTTGGGCGCGGGTAAGCGTGGCCTCCATGCGCTGGCGGTAATACCAGCGATTAACTGCAATCTTGCCGTCGCTCACTGTCACACTGGTGACGTGTGTATCAGCGCGTCCGCCGACGCGCTCTGCCACGCCGGGCAGCGCGCGATTCCATCGCGAAGTCGCCGGAGCAATGACCAGCGTGGCTTGGGCCGCTTTGCAAATCGCTTCCGCCGCGGCCGAGTCGGTGGCGTATCGTGACTGGCTGAAGTCTTTACCGGCAACGCCGAAATACTTTGTAGCCGGGCATGCAGCGATGGAATTCGCCGCCGCTTGAACACCTTCGCCAACCAGTCCCACGACGATTTTTGAATCAGCAAGCGCTTTGCTCAGCGTGGCAGCCACGTGCAACGCTTCGCGGGCGGGCTTGGCCAGCGAGCCATCCGCTTCCGTATGTGCGAGAACAAGAATGGTTTCCATTTGTAATCCTCAGTTATCCGTGACAATCCGTGTGCATCTGTGGCGTCAATCGTTCGAAATCCACGCCACAATTTCTTTGGCGATCTCGTCGGCAGACACGTCCTTGACGATCTTGGTCTGGCGTTGCTGCTTCGGCAGCGCGACGCTCGCGAACTTCACGCCTTCCGCGCCGACCTTGGCCGGCTTGGCCTTCTGCAACGCCGGCATGATCGCGCGCATGTTCGTCATGCCGATCTGCGGATTGTTCGGCGGCTCTGGCAAGCTGCCTGTCGCCCAGCCGAACACGGCGGGCGGACCGACGCACTTCGACACCTGATGTTTGCCGCCTTCGACGCGTTCTAGGATTTCGAGAGAGCCATCCGCGCCGACGGTAAGTTTGTCCACACCTTGAAACTGGTTCACGATGCCGAGCCGTTCGCCGACGATCTGCATCGTCGCGCCCGCGCCTCGCGAAGCCGACTCCCAGCCGCCGAACACCAGCAACTTCGACAGATCAATACCCGGGATGCCTTTGATCGCATCAGCCAGCAACGGCGCGACCTCTGCCGCCTCGGTGAACCCGCTGGCCGGGCCGTCGATGGCCACCAACTCGAACGGCACCTTCTGCGCGACGTTCATCATGACCTGTTGCAGTTTGGTTTTCGGCGCGAGGCTGATTAGCCATACCTTGCTGCCCGGCGTGTTCTTGGCGAGATTGGCCGCCTCGAACAGCGCGTGCCCAGCCCACGGATCCAACACCGCCGGCAACATCATTTCATTCTTCAAGCTCGGCCCCGCCGGCCCGCTCACCGGTTCCAACGTCTGCAGCGGATCCGGCACGACGCTTCCGCAAATAACGATTTGGTACGCTGTGCTCATAAATCTTGCTCCTCTTGATTTAGCCGCAAAAAGGCGCAAAGGTGCGCAAGAGTAAGAGCGAGAGCAAGAGCGAGAGCAAGAGAAAAATCAGTTTTCGGCCGAGTGGAGGCCGCCGGGGGCGGCACGGAATTCGATGATCGTACGCTCGGGGTCTTCGGGATGTGGCGTCGGGCAATTCCAGACGCACGCGCCGCAGTGGACGCATTTTTCGCGGTCGAACATTGGGATACCACCCTCCCCGGGCGTGATGGCTTGACCGCTGCAGACCTCGACGCAGATTTTCGTGCCGCAAGTCTCACAAAGGTTCGGGTAGAGAAACACAACGTGATCGGCGTAACCGGCCGGAGCTTGCACCTTCCCACCCATCAACAAAGCGTCCTGGTGCGAGACGAGGAGTTTGCCGTCGAACGGGATCGCGGGCCAGCCGATCCGGTCCATGAGCGCGTTGTGGGCGCTAACGCCTTTAACAGCGCATTCGTGGCGAATCTTCTGGATCTCGGCGAGTCGAATCCGGTCTTTGTAGTACTCCGCCAGACTCGGCACATGTTCGCGCGGACGCCGCAAATGGACGGGTGCGGACAGCTTGCCTTTCGTTGCGCCGGCCAGCGCCATGCCGATCAAACCGGTGACGACGCCGCGGTGAAAACCGTCGCGGGATTTCTCGGCGACGCGGCCTTCCGTCTCGACCCAACTATTGCGGCGGCGCTTCACGTAGGTCGCTTCGAGGTTCTCCTTCGTGAACGGCTTTTTCTCTTTCAGCAACTCGACGACGGCCTCGGCGAGTTGGACGCCGGTGGTCCACGCTTCGTCCACACCGCTGCCCGTGAGAACGTTGGTGCTGCCAGACCCTTCGCCGATGCGCGCGTAACCGTTGCCGACGAGATGCGGCTCGCCGCGCCGGCCCGATTCCTGAAGCGTCTTTGCGCCCCACGAACGCAGCGTGCCGCCTTGCAGATAACGCCACAAATACGGGTGCAACATCCAGTGCTGGAGATAGCGGTACGCAGTGCGCACGGGGGTGTCGAACCAAGACGGCACGAAAATCCCCAGCGATGCCACGCGGTCGGGATAAACGTAGAGGAACCCGAAAATCTCCGGCTCAGGATAACCCAGCGTGTGCAACACCGTGCCGGCTTCGAGCGGACAGTTCTCGGACAGGTTGACGACAAACTTCATGCCGATCGCCCAGTCTTGCTTGTGATGGCCTTGGGGCACGCCGAAATGTTCATCGAGTTGTCGTCCGATCGGGCCGACGGGCCCGTCGCCGACCACTGTCAGCGCAGCCCGGATTTCCATGCCGGGCGTGAAACCGGCGTCGGGCCTGCCCAACTTGTCCGTGCCCTGATCCATCAACTGCACGCCGACGACACGATTGTCTTCAATGAGCGGCTTGGCCACGGGCGTGCTCGGCCAGATCTGTACCGTGCCGGTGCTCATCAATTGCGCGCCGACCCACTGGCTGAACTGTCCGATGGACAGCAACAGCCCGCCATCCTTGCGCAGGTACGGCGGGATGTAGGGCAACTCGATCGCGTCGCACTCGAACGGCAGCACGCGCTTGAACGCGCGAATCATTTTGTCCGCCGCTCTCAGTGTCGCTGATCGGCGACTCGCGCCAATCGGGTCGAGCAGGTACAGCACCTTCTCGTGCTTGACCGGCGCGCACATCGGAATCTGCATCGGATCGAGATCGGGAAACGTCTGCCGAATCCCGCGCGCCCGGGTCACCACGCCCGACACGCCGAACCCGATGTCGTCCGCCCGCTCGTAGCAAATCACCTGCGGCGGCATCCCCGGCGACACCGCACTTTCCAACTTCGGCGTCCCGTCGGCATTGACGAGTTCGCGCGACAGCGTCGTCAGAAACGCGCCCGTCGCCGGCCCGAAGCCGACGCAGACGATGTCCACATCCATGCTTTCCCGCTCCACGGTTGGCTGCCGCTCATTGTTGTCTGTGGTCATCGATTAGGCTTCCTGCAAAAGATAAAAACCTGGCTTATTTGTCAGTGTTATTGCGATTTCGCCAGCAGTTTCAACATGGCCAGAGTCAGCTTGGCGGAATTGGCGGCGGCGACTTTGACAAAGCGCTCGAAGTCCGCAATGGCCGTGGCGTCGGCTTTGTCCGACACACAGCGGATGACCAGACATGGCACGTTTTGCTGCCAGCAGACCTGGGCAACGGCAGCGCCTTCCATCTCCACCGCATCCGCCTTGAACAGTTGCCGCAACTCGGCGGTCTTGGCGGGCGAGGAGACAAAGATGTCGCCGGTGACGATCACGCCCCGGATAACTCGTGGCACTCGATCGCCCTGCGTGGTCGGCACCTTCTCCAATGCGGCATCCTTCGCCGCAGCTTCGGCCAATGTGAGCAGGCGTTCCGGCGCGTTCATCAACAAGGGGATTTGCTTCCCCGTGGGCTGAGGACGGAAACCTTGGGGCGTCAGCTCACCATAATCGTGCTGCGCGGTCTTCTCGCCGATCACGATGTCACCCGGCGCCAACTCCGGACTGATTCCGCCCGCCACCCCGGTGAACAAGACTTCGCTCGGCCGGAAATGATCAAGCAGCAACGTGGCGGTCATGGCCGCGTTTACCTTGCCAATGCCACTTGCCGCCAGCACAACCTTTCGTCCATTCAGCGTGCCCGTGTGGAAGGTGACACCCAGAAACTTCTCCGTCTGCTTGCCCTGCAACTGATCTTCAAGCATCTGGATCTCGACCGGCATCGCCCCCAAAATCCCTGTGAGCAACTCGGGCCTCGCCTCCTCAACCCAACCGAACGGCACGGCAATGAAAAAAAGAAAGATGGCGAGCCAAACCGGGCGACGCGTCAGCGTTGTCAAAAACCCGTCCGTTGCCGGACCGAATCCGATGCCGGCGGTGTCCACGTCCATGCGCTGGCACTGGATCGCCGGTGCCGTTTGCCGCTTGGTTCCTTCACTCATTGCGGTGGACTGATTTATCACACGATGGGAGGAGCAGACCGCCGGTCTGACCCTAGATCCGTCGACGGCGCGCCCGGCGGTCGCGCGCCACCGCACCATTCAAATGAAGATTGCAGCGGCACTAGTGCTCTGTCAAAGTTGATTTGATGGGTTGATTGGAGGGACGCGCTCCGTCGCGTCCGTTGCCGGAAGGCGGCCACGACAAAGCGTGACCCTCCAAATGAAGATTGACGGAACGCTAGAAATGGTGCACCCAGCGGAGATTGTAGCGCTGGCCTTCGGGCCGGTTCTCGGCGGCTAGCTCGTAGTACGCATTGAAGAAGATGTGATCGTTCTGCGAGATGTGCCAGACGAAACCGGGGCCGAGGCCCAGCACCTGTTCGCGCGAGTCGGGAACATTCACACCGTCCGCTTTCATGTCGGTGATCTGCTTGAGATAGTACCCGTTCAAGCCGATCCGCAAGTGCTTCGGCAACAATTCGTAGTCGGTGGCGAAGTTCAGGTGCACAGCCTGACCGGCCTGTGACGTGTTGAGTCCACCGCCCGGATTGTCGTTATCGTCGTTCCACAAATAGTGAACGCGCCACGAGGCCGTCCACATTGGGCGGATAAACCATGTCGCCGCCCAGTACGGATCGAGCGAGAAGAAGTTGCTGCCGGGATTGAGGGACTCGCTGCGGCTATAGTGACCGGTGGGCAACAGCATCTGGAATTCGATCCGGTGCATGAACACGGGACCGTTCTGGCCCATGATCGGGTCCCACTGGATGTACGGACCAACAAGCAGGTCGCCAAAGCCCGCGCCATTGGCGGTTAAGGGTGTCCCGTCGGGATCGAGGTCGAACGCCACGTACGGCACAATCACGTCCAGTCCCCATTTGCCGCCGAGCAGAACCTGCTGGTTGGACTGATAGATCAACTGCGACAAGCTGATCCAAGCGTCGAGCTTGGCGCCGATCCCGTTCCCATGCTGGTCGGCGAATTTGTCAGCCGTGTACCACTGTCCATATTCGGTGAAATAAAACCCCGGCCCGGCCGGCGGTCCGCCGTCGAGGAAGCTGGTGAAACCGAGGTTCACCGACGGCAGGTCGTACGCCCCAGCGGGCGCCGCCAAGCCGGCGATAACACAACACACGACGACGACAGCCAAGTACAATCGTTTCATTCTGTCTCCTTCCTCACTGCATTTGTTTGTAGGGCACGCTGTCCCCAGCGCGCCGAATTCTCCTCGTGGCCCGACGGTGACGGCTGGCTGGGGACAGCCCGCCCTACCGGCTACTCGTCCCTGAGGCGACCGGACAAGTAAGCGTCGTACGACGCGAGATCGAGCAAGCCGTGACCGCTGAGGTTGAACAGGATCACTTTCTTGCGGCCTTCCTCGCGCGCCTTGGCCGCTTCGTCAACCACCGCGCGGATGGCGTGCGCCGCTTCCGGCGCCGGCACAATGCCTTCGGTTCGGGCGAACAGCAGCGCTGCCTCGAACACCTTCGATTGCGAGTACGCCACGGCGTCAATCAGATCGAGGTCATATAGATGACTGACCAATGGCGCCATGCCGTGGTAGCGCAACCCGCCCGCGTGAATCTTCGGCGGAATGAAGTCGTGTCCCAGCGTGTACATCCACAGCAACGGCGTCGTCTGCGCCGTGTCGCCGAAATCGTACCGCAACTCGCCCTTGGTGAGCGAGGCGCACACCGACGGCTCCACCGCAACGAGCCGGTACGGCTTCTTCTCGACGATCTTCCGGCGCACGAACGGGAAAGCGATGCCGGCGAAGTTGCTGCCGCCGCCGATGCAACCGATGATAACGTCCGGTTCCTCGCCGGCCAGTTCCATCTGTTTGATGGCTTCCTGGCCGATCACCGTCTGGTGCAGGCACACGTGGTTGAGGACGCTGCCGAGGGAGTATTTGGTGCCGGGGTGTTTGACCGTGTCCTCGATGGCCTCGCTGATGGCCATGCCGAGGCTGCCGGGACAATCGGGCTGCTCCTTCAGCAGTTTGCGGCCATATTCGGTTTGGTCGCTCGGACTGGGATACACCGTGGCGCCCCACGTTTGCATCATCAGTTTCCGGTACGGCTTTTGATCGAAGCTGACCCGCACCATATAAACACGGCAGTCCAACCCGAAGAACTGGCAGCCGAGCGCCAACGCCGAGCCCCACTGGCCGGCGCCCGTCTCGGTGGCGAGCCGCTTCGTGCCGGCTTGTTTGTTGTAATAGGCTTGGGCGACGGCGGTGTTGGGTTTGTGGCTGCCGGCGGGGCTGGCGCCTTCGTACTTGTAATAAATGTGCGCGGGTGTCCGCAGTTCTTTTTCCAACCGCACGGCCCGCAGCAGCGGCGTGGGCCGCCACAACGCGTAGATGTCGCGCACCGGCTCGGGGATTTCGATCCAGCGTTCCGTGGTCATTTCCTGCATCACGAGGTTCTCAGGGAAAATGGCCGTCATCATGTCCGGCGTGATGGGCTGCTTGGTGCCGGGGTGCAACGGCGGCGGCAACGGTTTGGGCACATCCGCCTGCACGTTGTACCAATGAGTCGGAATATCCGCCTGCGTCAGTGTGAAACTTGTTTTTGTGCTCACGTGTTCTCCTCTTGTTCTGCGTTTGAAGCCAACGTTGTCTCAGGAATGAAGCCCGCCGTCAATTCTTCCTTCACATCGGGTAATCCAGCGCTTCGGGGATCATCACCTTGGTTAACGCTTCGGCGGCGCGGTCCTTCGCGAGGCGCGAGCCGGCGAGCGAGCCGTCGAGTTTCACACGCGTGGCGGCGAATTCAGCGACCGCATCGGGCGCGAGTACGCGCCGGTAGCCGAATACCAGTTCGGCGCAGATGCGGCCGACTTCGCCGGCAGCGCGAGCGCATTGGACCTGGCCGAGGTCGGTGTAGAAATTGACGAGGCCGCGCATGCCGTCGGCGAGCGCAGGGTTTTCCGGGCCTTTGACTTCGAGTTCGCGGACGTCGAGGAGAAGCTGGCGCGCGGCTAGCAGCCATGCAAGCGCATCGGCCAGTGAGAATGTCACGCCCTGGCGGGTTTTGTGATAGAGCTTGGCGCCTGCGTCGTCACTGGCGGTCTGTAGATGCTGAAACGTCCAGAGCCAGAGTTCCATTGCGGTGGCGAGCGCACCGGCGCCGGTGTCGGGTTTTTCGGCGTCGCGGTGGCGCAGGTCGGCAATCCATTGCCGGAACTGAGCGAGGAACAGTTCATTGCCCATCGTGACGGAGAGCTGGAGCCGCTGGACGGCCTCGGGGCCTTCGTAGGTCGCCTCCAACTGCGCGTCCATCCACTTGTGGCCGAGAAATCCGGGACAATCTTCCGTGATGCCGTAACCGCCCATCATACTGACGGCCTCGCGCATCATGTTCGCGCCGTGGCCCGTGTTCCAGAGCTTCACGGCAGGGCACAGCACGTTGGCCAGCGAATCGAGCACCGCAAACTGTACCAGGGTGTCGGCATCCAGCGCCTTGAATCGTTTCGCGTCGCGCTTCTCCTCCGCCTGCGCTGACAGGCGGATAAATTCGAGCGCGTCCTTCTCGACCGCCATCATTGCCCTGAATTGCGCCCGCCCGCCTTCAATCTTCTGCGCCGCGAAAATCTCGTCCTTCTTCACTTCCAGCGGATCCACCTTGTCGAACAACCGCGCCGCAGCAAACCCAAGCGACGCGGCCGCCTCGCCGGTCGCCCACACGTCCACGAGACGATGCAGCACATCTTCCTTCATCTGCAAACCAAGTTCATAACGCGGCGAGCCCGGCGCGGCGGCGTCACCGCCACGGAACCGCCCGCGCTGATAGCGGATCACCGGCTCGACCGCAGAAAGCAATTTTGCGGCGGTCATCAGCCCGACGGTCACGCGTGTCCGGCGGAACACCGCTTCGATGACCTCGCCGTGCGAGTATTTCGGCACGATGACGCCCTCCTTGATCGTGTAACCGCCGATTATGCGGCTGGCGGGCACGCGCAGGCTGAACACGGGGTCGCGGGTCGAGGAAAGTTGGTGCACGAGCTTGCGGGTCGGGACACCGCGGTCGAAAGTGCCGGGATCGGTTTCTTCGAGGATGACCATGCAGCTTCCCTTGATCCGATCGTCGGCGGAATCGACCGCTGCGGTGACGAAATTGGCGAAGCCCATGTTGGTGATGAACCGACCGCGCTTTTCGACCTGCAGGATCGGCTCCCCGTCTTTCTTCCATTCGGCGATGCGCATCTTGCCGCTGAGCAATCCCGTCTCAACGCCCACGTACGGCAACGGTTCGGTCAGCGCGAAAGCGCCGCGCCACGGCATGCGAGTTTCGCCCGGCTTCGCCGGGGCGGCCAGGCTCATGTACCGCTCCACCTGTTCCGGCGTGCCGCATTCGTGGATCGGCGCCAGCGCGAGGTTGCCCGCGAGGCTGCCCGTGGCCGCGCCGCCATCCACCCACGACAATTCAAACGCCACCAGCGCCAGCGCGAGGTTCTTCGGCCCCGCGATGAATCCGCCGTGCTCCAGCTCCATGAACGCTGCGGTGACACCCGACTCATCCATCGCCTTGAGCAGTTGCGCCTTCTGGGCGGTCCATTCGTGGGAGTTACGCGCGCCTTCGGCGACCATGCGCGCGACGGGGCCGCGCGCGACCCGACGCGACGACTGCACGAGCATCTGCAGGTCATAACGGTCGGCGAACCTCCACATCATCTGGCGCACGTCGTCGCCGGGCAACGTGCGCAGCATTTGGACGTTCTGAGATTGCGTGTTTTTCGTCTCCATGAAGACAATCCTTTCTTCGCGCCGCGGCCCCGACGTCCGCCAGTTGGCGGATGTCGGGGCGCCCGATGATATAGGCAGTCCCGGCGACCGAGTCAATTAGATTGGCGGGGGTGTCAGCTACGACCTGCGTAGGCGGAACAAGTATCGGAACCGGCCGGCCTTATGAGAATGTTGAAGGCACAGGAGCACAGACTCAGTTCGTAGGACATCCGCGAATTAAGACTGACGTACCTAGTTTACCCTATACGTTAGCGTGCGTTAACAGCTCGCTCATATCTTGGTACTTTCGCGAGGTCTTTGCCACCGGCACTCTTCAAGGCTCGTATTCCCATACTTATCCGAAGCAAATCCGCGCATTTCCAATCTGTCGCGTTACCTTCAATACGCCGACGATCGAACGCAAGCGGCACGTGGCGAAAGGGCGCGAACTTTACGAACGTTGCCTTGCCGGGAGCGATGCTGCCAGCGTATTGGAGTTCGTCGAGAAGCAGTTGGCGGAGAAGCGTACCGATGCGATTCACGATCTGTTGGCGTTTCTGGCAGAGCAGATGATGAAACTCAACAGCGACAAGCAGACTGCCGCCAAACAATTCCTGACCGACCTCAAAGACTTTCACGGTGTCGACGCCCGGAGTCTGACGCCGAAGACCAAGCTCGACGAGTTCTGGAAGCTCCAAGCCGGTGAGGTGTTCGCCCATCTTCGCGCCAACCTCAAGGCGCTGGCCGCTCAAGGTATTCGCCTCAAAGACTCCGACGAAGAAAAAATTCGCACCCGCTTCCAGAAGGCCACGGACAAACTCCTCCCACTCGAATCGGAGATCGCCTTCACCGACACGCTGATTGACCAGATTGTCTATCGCCTCTACGGCCTGACCCCCGCCGAGATCAAGCTGGTGGAGGAGAACGCCCGACACTGACCGGGTCGTCGTCAAAACGCTATCTTCTTGCATTAACCCCACGGGTTAATAAGATTTGACATCACTGGTGGGACGTGGATATTCTCTTCAAGAACGACAAGCTGGCGAAGGAGTTTAATGATGAGCGGGCGCTCCTTCGCAATCGCGGCCAGCGGCAGGGCAAGCTGATCATGTTGCGATTGGCCGAACTACGGGCGGCAGGGGCGTTGGCGATCATGCGTGCTGTGCCGCGGGCGCGTTGCCACGAGTTGAAGGGTGACCGGAAACGGGAGTTGTCGGTGGACTTGGACCATCCGTATCGGCTGATCTTCGTGCCGGAACATGATCCAATTCCAACGTTGCCTGACGGTGGACTCGACTGGAACAAGGTCACAAGAATCAAAATCCTAGGTGTGGAGGACACCCATGAGTAGGAACATGACCAATCAATTTGAGCCGAACTACGCCGTTCCCCCGGGCGCGACACTTCTCGAAACGATCGAGGAGTTGGGAATGTCGCAGTCGGAACTGGCGCAACGGATGGGACGACCGCTTAAGACCATTAACGAAATCATCAACGGCAAGGCGGCGATTACGCCTGAGACGGCGCTGCAACTCGAAAAGGTTGTCGGCATACCGGCGTCATTCTGGAACAACGCCGAGCGCCATTACCGGGAAATCCTCGCCCGGCGGGAAAACAATCAAAAGTTGGCGGGGTACACCGATTGGCTCAAACAGTTTCCCGTTCGCGAAATGGCAAAACTCGGCTGGATTCCCAGTGGCAAGAGCAGGGCAGAGTTGGTCCAGGTGTTCTTGCAGCACTTCGGCATCGCGTCACCGGAACAATGGACGACGTTTTGCCAGCAGCAACAAGGCTCTTACCGGAAGTCACCGGCATTCAAGAGCGCCCCCGGTGCGCTCAGTGCTTGGTTGCGACAAGGGGAAGTGGACGCCCAGAAGATCGAATGTGCCCCGTTCGACGAAGCGAAGTTTCGGTCGGCTTTGATTGAAGTGCGGAAGTTGACGGTCAAACCGCCCCAAGTCATCGGCCCTGAGATGAAACGGCTCTGCGCCGAATCAGGGGTGGCGTTTGTGTTTGTTCCTGAAGTGGGCAAGACACACGTCAGCGGTTTCACACGCTGGCTCACTTCTACCAAGGCGCTCATTCAGCAGAGCCTTCGGCACAAATCCGATGATCACCTATGGTTCACGTTCTTCCACGAGGCAGGCCATATCCTGCTGCACGGCAAAAAGGACACCTTTTTGGAGGTTGACGGTCAGAACGATATAAAGGAAGAGGAGGCGAACAGATTTGCCTGCGATTTTCTCATCCCGCCTGCCGCCTACAGCCAATTCGTAAGCGTGCAACGGTCTAATTTCTCAGCGGTAGCGATTGCGGGGTTTGCCCGCAGAATCGGAGTGTCCCCCGGTATCATCGTTGGGCGATTACAGAAAGACGGGCACATTCCATGGTCTATGCACAACCGACTGAAACTACGGTTGCGGCTGGTTGTCTCCGATGAGGGCTGACGCGCTGGTGGGGATTGGTGGACAGAATCCTTGCCGCGAAGCAGCGCGAGGCCGGGGCGGACACGACGGCGCTGGAGCAGGAGATTGACCGGCTGATCTATGCGCTGTACGGCCTGACCCCCGCCGAAATCAAACTGGTGGAGTCCGCCTCCGTCAAGACTTCCGCCTTCGCCAAGGCTATGGCGGACAGGACTGCGGACAAGGAGAGCACACAGAAATAGGCGAGAGAATCTGCTTGCCTGTATTCCGCGTGGTGTTATAGTGTAATAGAACATTCGTGATAAACAACACCGTAGAGAGGAGCGGTGCGATGAAACCAACATTCGGAGACTTTCTGAAGGAAAGGCGCCTGGTACTCGACGTGAGTCTGCGCGAGTTCGCGAAGAAAGTCGGGATGCAGCCGTCGAACTACTGCAACATCGAAGCGGGCGTGTTGCCGCCGCCGCCCGCCGAGGGGCTGGAGCGGATCGCGAAGGCGCTCGGGTTGAAGAAGGGAACGCCCGATTACGAGACCTTTCACAACCTGGCCGGCAAGGGCCGCGATGAGGTGCCGGGCGACATCGAGCGAATGATCAAGGAGAACGAGCTGATCCCGGCGCTGTTGCGGACGGTGGAGTACGAGAAGGTCACCAAGGAGCAACTCCGCGGCATCATCGAGGACCTGAAAAGTGGCCGATACAAGAAAGCCCGTCCCCAAGGTTAGGGATTACCGGTTGTACGAATTGGAGCGGATCGCAGCGGAAGCGCTGGCGGAGGCACCGCAATGTGTCAAGGGGCTGCGGGTGGACATCGAACGGCTGATTCTGGAGAAGTTCAAGATCAAGATCGAGGCCTTCCATGACTTGCGGCGGCGCTGGGACACGTACGCTTTCATTGATACGACGGCGAAGGTCATCTTTGTGGATGCCGAGTTGATGGATTCCGACCGGCTGGAGAAGAAATACCGGTTCACATTGGCCGAAGAACTCGCGCATTATCTCATTCATCGGCATTTGTTCGCTGGTTGCCGGACGATGGAAGATCGGTTGAAAATCGAAGCCTTGTTCGATGAGCGAACACGGGCCTACCTGGAGAGCAATGCGAAGGCGCTCGCGTCGGCGATTCTGATGCCGAAGGCGACGGTCGAGCCGCAGGTCGAGGCATTGGCCGGGAAGCTCGTGGATGACGAAGGCCATATCTTGGTGGACGAACTGGTCGGCACATTGGCCCACGAGTACGACGTGAACTTTCAGGCGGCGAAACGCCGGATGATCAATCTCGGTTACCGGCAACGGTTGAACCTGGATCTGCAATAGCCATGCCCGCACACGACATCATAGACAACCGCAAGCAGAAGCTGGTTGACCACATCAACCGCATTCTGTCGTCCACGGAGGCTGGGCGGACACGATGGGGTGCGATAACCGCAGACGCGGGACAGGGATTGACCGGCTGGTCTATGCGCTGTACCTGCCTGCGCCGAGGCTACGGCAGGCGGGCGGCATGACTGAGGAGGAGATTCGGATTGTTGAGAGAGGGAACACGTGATTGCCCGTGCCAAGATCGGCGCAGATCAACCAGAGCAGCACTGAGCAGAATGGAGCGTACCGAATGAATTCGGAACTGTCACGCGGGTGGCGTTACAGCATCGTGTTGGTCATGCTTGCCGGCTTCGGCGTCCTGATCTGGATCTCCGTCCACACGTACACTGGTCACGTCGGTCCGCCTATCCCGGGACGCGTCGTGGACGTGGCCGGGCAAACGGTGTTCACCGGCGCAGACATCATCGCTGGGCAGCAGGTGTTCCTGAAACACGCGTTGATGGAGAATGGCACGATCTGGGGACACGGCGCGTACCTCGGCCCGGATTTTTCGGCGGAGTACCTGCACCAGTTGGCGCTGGACGCGAAGGAGCCGTCCGCCCTCGCGGAAAACCGCTACGACACCGGGACGGATACGCTGCTGTACACGCCGACAGAAGTTGCGTCGTATCACCGTCAGATGGAGCTGTGGAGAAACTACTTTGACGGCTCGACGGCCAGTCGTGGGTTGTCACCGAAAACCATCGCCGACCCGGAGGAACTGCGGCAGTTGGTGGCGTTCTTTGCGTGGACGGCGTGGGCGTCGGCGGCGCATATGCCGGGCAAAGCGTACTCGTACACGTTGAATTTTCCGTACGAACCGCTCCTCGGCAACGGACCGTCGGCGGACGCGGTGCTATGGAGCGGGCTGAGTCTGATTGCATTGCTGGCAGGGACCGCTGCAATATTGTTCGCCTTCGGCCGCTTCGATTTTCTCGGTTGGAAGGGCCAGCACGCGCACATCCATCCGCAATTGTTGCCGGGGCAGGTGACGCCGAGTCAACGGGCAACCTTGAAATACTTCGTCGTCGTGGCACTGCTGTTTCTCGTGCAGGCGCTGGCGGGCGGCGGCGTCGCGCATTACCGGGCACAGCCGGGAACGTTTTACGGCATCGATCTGGCGGCGCTCCTGCCGAGCACCATTCTGCGGACATGGCATCTGCAGTCGGCCATCTTCTGGATCGCGACGGCATACGTCGGAGGCGGATTGTTTTTGGCGTCGGCGCTCGGGTCGCGGGAACCGGCCGGACAGGTGCGGGGAATCAACGTGCTGTGGGGCGCATTGGTGTTGGTGGTGGCCGGCAGCATGATCGGGGAACTGGTCGGCATGAAACAGTTGGCGGGCAAACTGTGGTTCTGGTTCGGACATCAAGGCTGGGAATACCTCGAACTGGGCCGCGGTTGGCAGGTGTTGTTGGCCCTAAGCTTGACGGGCTGGGTGGCGCTGCTCGTGCGGGCCATTGGGCCGGCACGGCGCGACCCGGAACAGCGTGAGATCGCGATGCTGTTCCTGATCTCGGCAGCGACGATTCCGATTTTCTATCTGCCGGCGTTTTTCTTTGGGAGTACGACCCGGTTTACGGTGGTTGACACGTGGCGGTTCTGGATCGTGCATCTGTGGGTGGAGGCGTTCATGGAGTTGTTCGTGACGACGATGGTGGCGACGCTGTTCTACAAGCTCGGGATGGTGACGCGCCAAACGGCGGTGCGCGTGATTTATCTCGACGCGATCCTGTTCCTCGGCAGCGGCATCATCGGCACGGGACATCATTGGTACTGGACGGGGCAAACGGTCACGGCGATGGCGTTGTCGGCGACGTTTTCGGCGATGGAGGTTGTGCCGCTGATTCTGTTGACGCTGGATGCGACGGATTTCATGCGGCTGACGCGCGCGCAGTGCGATGTCTGCGGCAATAAGATCAATCTGCCGCACAAGTGGACATTCTATTTCCTCATCGCGGTTGGCGTATGGAATTTCGTCGGCGCGGGGATTTTCGGGTTTCTGATCAACCTGCCGGTGGTGAGCTACTACGAGGTGGGCACGAACCTCACGGCGAACCACGGTCATGCGGCGTTCATGGGCGTGTTCGGGATGCTGGCGGTGGCATTGCTGGTGTTCGCGCTGCGGCAGGTTTCGAGCGAGGCGCATTGGGAACGGATGCAGAAGTGGTTGCGGCTGTCGTTTTGGGGACTGAACCTCGGGCTGGCTGGGATGCTGGTGCTGAGTCTGTTTCCAAGCGGCGTGCTGCAGTTGCTCGATGCGATCAAGAACGGCTACTGGCATGCGCGAAGCCCCGCGTTTTCCGACCAGCCGCTCATCACGGCGCTGGAATGGGCGCGGCTGCCGGCGGACCTCGCGTTCATCCTGCTGGGCGTGGTGCCGCTGGTGATCGTCACACTGCTGACGTACCGGCATGCCTGCACAAAGAGATTTGAGAAGGAGACGATCCCATGATCGTCGGGTCGGCGTCTCTTCACTGGGGACAAAGCTGAGAGTTGACCATGAACAGTCAAGGGCTGGCCGGCAAACCGGCATATTGTTTGTTACCGATGGAGATCGATGGGTTCGATGCTCTGGCCGAGCTTGCCCTGGTTATGCGCTGGTCGTGGAATCATTGCGCGGACGAAAATTGGAGGCACCCAGGTCCCGCGCTGTGGGAACTGACGCATAACCCCCGGGTCGTCCTGCAGACGGTCGCGCGAGACCAGATCGAGCGCGTGCTGGCCGATCCCGCTTTCCGCCTTCAGGAGCTGATTGTTGCACAGATAGATCTGGCCGACCGACAGGTAATTGGCGGCACGCCCCAGTTTGCGCCGTATGGTCAAGAACTTGAGGTTCCCATCATCCACGGTAGGGTTACACCCCATAGTGCCCGTTCGGTTCCCCGGATTATATTCGCATTATGAACACCCCCATCATCACCCGAGACCTGACCAAACAAGCCCCACACAGCCCGCGCGAACGCATCGCCGGATTCGTGATCGCCAGCCGTGCCGTGGACAAATGCCGCGCCAGCCTGGCGGGAACACTGGGCGAATATCATTACGATTGTCCGCTGGACAACATGCTCTTCAGTTTCAAGGGCATCAGCGGCGAGCAATTCAAAGCTGCCGTTCAAGCCTCAAAAACTTACGAAGATGTCGGCACCTGGTTGCAGGCGAACGGCACGAGGAGAACGCCGGCTGAAATCAAAACCTGGTCGGATGAAATGGAAGCCGGCAGCCCGATGACAAATCCGGAGCGACGTGCTAATTTCATTGAGAACTGCTCCAAGCTCGGACTGAATCCTGAAACGAGCACCACGTTCGACTGGCTCGAAGCGGACGACCGCGCGAGCTTCAGCCGCAAAAAAGGATAATTGAGAGCCTTGAGTCTTTATGTCGAAAATTATGAGCCGCGAGATTCGGCTGGCCTCACGCCCCAAGGGAATTCCAACCGCAGCTAACTTTACCCTCGCGCAGACCGAACTGGAGCCGCTTCAAGACCAGCAAGTGCTCGTTCGCAATCTCTTCATGTCGGTGGACCCATACATGCGCGGTCGCATGAACGACGGGAAATCGTATGTGCCGCCGTTCGAGTTGGGCAAACCGCTCGACGGCGGCGCAGTCGGCGAGGTCATCGAGTCGCGCGCCAGGGAATTCAAGCCGGGCGATGCCGTCACTTCCAACTTTGGCTGGCGGGAATACTTCATTGCTTCGCCGAAAGAGTTGCATCCGGTCAGCCGCGAGGTTCAGCCGCTCTCGGTTTACCTTGGCGCTCTCGGCATGACGGGTATGACCGCCTGGGTCGGGTTGAATTTGGTGGAGGTCAAAGCCGGTGACGTCATTTTTATTTCGGGAGCCGCCGGTGCCGTCGGCAGCGTGGCCGGGCAACTGGCGAAATTGCGCGGGTGCCGTGTCATCGGGTCAGCCGGTTCAATGGAGAAGGTCATGTTTCTGCGGGAAGAATGCGGGTTTGACATCGCCTTCAACTACAAAGTCGGTCCGGTACTCGAACAACTGAATGTGGAGGCGCCGGACGGGATCGATGTCTATTTCGATAATGTCGGAGGCGAAACGCTCGAAGCGGCGATCTCGGCTTTGCGTGTGCATGGCCGGATCATCGCCTGTGGCGGCATCTCCGGTTATAACGAGGAAAAGCCGCGCCCCGGTCCTTCCAATCTGTTCAACATCATCACCAAACGGTTGACGATGAAAGGGATGATCGTTCGCGATTGGCTGGACCGTCAAGCCGAGTTCGAAAATGAAGTGGGCGGCTATTTCAAAGCTGGCAAGGTGAAGCACAAGGAAACGGTCGTGAAAGGAATCGACAAAGCCGTGGGCGCTTTCATCGGTCTTTTCCAGGGGCAAAACGTCGGCAAGATGGTGGTGGAGTTGGCTTGAGCCCGGGTCTTGTGGGTTTTCTCATGAGCGACATCGTTCTGGAAATCAAAAACCTTACCCGCCGCTTCGGCGCGTTTACGGCGGTCGATTCTCTAACCCTTTCGGTCAACGCCGGTGAGGTCTTCGGCTTGCTCGGCTCCAACGGAGCCGGCAAGACCACCACGATCAAGATGCTCACCACGCTGTTGCCGCCCTCCTCGGGCGAGGCGCGCGTGGCCGGTTTCTCCATCACCACCCAGGCGGTCGGCGTTCGCCGCGCCATCGGTTATGTGCCGCAGGCGGTCTCGGTGGACGGTTCGCTCACCGGTTACGAGAACCTGCTCATCTTCGCCAAACTCTACGACCTGCCACACCGCGAGCAGCAGGCGCGCATCCGGGAGGCATTGGAGTTCATGGGCCTGACTGCCGACGGCGGCCGCCTTGTGGGCCAATACTCCGGCGGCATGGTCCGCCGCCTGGAAATCGCCCAGGCCACGCTGCATCGCCCGCGGGTGCTCTTCCTCGATGAGCCGACGGTCGGGCTGGACCCGATTGCGCGCGATGCTGTTTGGAAACTGCTCGTCGACCTGCGGGCCAACTACGGCACGACCCTGTTCTTCACCACCCATTACCTGGAGGAAGCGGAGAGCCATTGTGATCGCATCGCGATCATGCACCTGGGCAAGGTGGCGGCGCTTGGCACCTGCAAAGAACTCGAGGCCTCGCTGGGCGGCGGCGGCCACACGCTGAATGAGGTCTTCGACCACTATGCCGGCAGCGCCCTTGATTCCGGCGGCAGCTTCCGCGACGTATCCGCTGAACGCGCCACGGCCCAGCGCCTTGGCTAGTCCCAACATTATGACCGCAACTTTTATCCACCCATTAACCGGCTTCATCGAGAAGACGTTCGTCATCACAGAATTTGAGTTGCGCAAGCTGCGCCACGATTTCACGGAACTCGTCACCCGCGCTCTCCAGCCCGCGCTTTGGCTGCTAATTTTCGGACAAGTGTTCTCACGCAGCGGGGCGATGCACACGGGCAACATTCCCTATCTGGATTTCATTGCTCCCGGCATCCTGGCGCAAAGCGTTCTTTTCGTGGCCATTTTTTACGGCATCAACGTCATCTGGGAGCGCGACCTCGGCATTGTGCAGAAATTCCTCGCCAGCCCAACTCCGCGCGCGGCGCTTGTGCTCGGCAAGGGCTTCTCCGCTGGTATCCGCTCTCTCTCGCAGACTGCCATAGTTTACGGTCTCTCGCTGCTGCTCGGGGTGAAGCTGAATTGGAGCCCGCTCGCGCTCCTCAATGTGCTGGTCATCGTTGTCCTTGGCGCGACGCTGTTCTCGACGTTTTCGCTCATCATCGCGTGCATTGTAAAGACGCGCGAACGATTCATGGGCGTCGGCCAGGTGCTCACCATGCCGCTGTTCTTTGCGAGCAACGCGATTTACCCCACCGAGATCATGCCCGGCTGGCTGAAGACCATTTCTCATCTCAATCCCTTGACCTACGTCGTGGATGCCCTGCGCACTTTCATGCTGGCCGGCAGCACGAGCACCTTCGGTCTGAGTCTCGACTATGTGGTCATCCTCCTGACCACGACCATCCTGGTCTTCATTGGCGCCCGATTGTATCCCCGTCTTGCGTCGTAAAACTTCGAGGGTAGATTAATGTGAAAATTGAAATGCAAGGACACAAAAGGATTGAACCATGAAAGCAAAGACGCACGCCTCGGATGCGAAGGACGATTTGAAATCCCTGCCCCTGCCGGAAGTGGAGAAAAAATTGGGGTCGTCGCCGGAAGGTCTCAGTCAAGCCGAGGCGCAGAAACGGCTCACTCAATATGGGCCGAATGAACTTACCGAAAAGAAGACGAATCTCTTCCTGAAATTCCTCAGCTATTTTTGGGGACCCATCCCGTGGATGATCGAGATTGCGGTGATTTTGTCCGGCGTGGTTGGGCACTGGCCGGATTTTTTCATCATCCTCCTTTTGCTGGTCGCCAACGCCGTGGTCGGATTCTGGGAGGAACGTGAGGCGAGCAACGCCATCGAGGCCCTGAAGGCCAAGCTGGCGATCAAGGCCCGTGTGAAACGGGATGGGAAGTGGATCGACCCGCCGGCGCGCGAGCTGGTGCCGGGCGACGTCATTCGCATGCGGCTGGGCGACATTGTGCCGGCGGATGCGCGATTGCTGGACGGCGATCCGGTGGAGGTGGATCAATCCGCGCTGACCGGCGAGTCGTTGCCCGCCGAGCGCAAATCGGGCGACGCAGTGTTCTCGGGTTCGATCATCCGCCAGGGCGAAATCGGCGCAATGGTCTATGCCACGGGCGAGAAAACCTACTTCGGCAAGACGGCGCAACTGGTGCAGGAGGCGCACACCGTCAGCCATTTTCAAAAAGCGGTTTTGAAGATCGGCAATTACCTGATCATCCTCGCGGTGGCTCTGGTGGCGGTGATCATTGGTTTCGCAATCTTCCGCGGCGACGCGATCCTCACGACTTTGCAGTTTGCCCTGGTGTTGACCGTAGCCGCGATTCCCGTGGCGATGCCGACGGTGTTGTCGGTGACGATGGCAGTCGGCGCGCGCCTGCTCTCCAAGAAACAGGCGATTGTGAGCCGGTTGGTGGCCATCGAGGAATTGGCGGGCGTGGACGTGCTGTGCGCGGACAAGACCGGCACCCTGACTCAGAACAAACTGACGCTGGGCGATCCGTTCGGCGTTAACAATGTCCCCACCGAGCAAGTCATCCTCAATGGCGCGCTGGCGTCGCGCGCGGAAAATAACGACACGATTGATTTGGCCGTTCTGGGCGGCCTGAAAGACAAGGAAGCTTTGAAGGCGTATGAGGTGGTTCATTTCCAGCCGTTCGACCCGGTGCACAAACGCACGGAGGCCACCATCAAAGCCAAAGACGGAAAGACGTTCAAGGTGACGAAGGGTGCGCCGCAGGTGATCCTGGCGTTGTCGGCCAATGCCGGACAAGTGAAACCCGCGGTCGAGAAGGCGGTCAATGAATTTGCGGCGCGCGGCTTTCGTTCGTTGGGGATTGCACGGGCCGAGGGACAAGGCCAATGGCAGTTTGTGGGCGTGTTGCCCTTGTTCGACCCGCCACGGGAAGACGCCAAGGCAACCATCGCAACCGCGCGCCAGATGGGCGTGAAGATCAAGATGGTTACCGGCGATGCACTGGCCATCGCTCAGGAGACCGCTAAAAAGTTGGACATGGGCGCGAATATTCTCGATGCCAGCGGCCTGGGTGACTCAAAAAAGCAAGAGACCACAGCGGTGGCTGAGTCCATCGAGAAAGCCGACGGCTTCGCCCAAGTGTTCCCCGAACACAAGTTCCACATTGTCGATGTCCTGCAAAAACGCGGCCACATCGTCGGCATGACGGGCGACGGGGTGAATGACGCACCCGCGCTGAAGAAAGCCGACTGCGGCATCGCCGTCTCGGGCGCGACGGATGCGGCGCGCGCGGCGGCGGCCATCGTGCTGCTGACGCCCGGCCTGTCGGTGATTATTGACGCGATCAAGGAGAGCCGCCGCATCTTCCAGCGGATGAACAGCTACGCGATCTATCGCATCGCCGAGACGCTGCGCGTGCTGTTGTTCATGACGCTGGCGATCCTGATCTTTAACTTTTATCCATTGACGGCTGTGATGATCGTGATGCTGGCGTTGCTCAACGACGGCGCGATCCTGTCCATTGCATATGACAACGTTCATTACAAGGATCAGCCCGAGGCCTGGAACATGCGCATGGTGCTGGGGATCTCCACGGTGCTGGGCGTCATCGGGGTTGTCTCCGCCTTCGGCTTGTTTTATCTCGGTGAGCGTGTCTTTCATCTCGACCGTGCGCACATCCAGACGCTGATGTATTTGAAGCTGTCCGTGGCGGGGCATCTGACGATTTTCCTCACGCGCACGCGCGGCCCGTTCTGGTCTCATCGTCCGGCGCGGATTTTATGGGTGGCCGTGCTCGGCACGCAAATCGTGGCGACGTTGATCGCGGTTTATGGGTTCTTCATGACGCCTTTGGGCTGGGGTTGGGCACTGTTCCTTTGGGGCTATGCGCTGGCTTGGTTCCTCGTGAATGACCGCTTGAAACTGCTCGCTTATCGGGTTTTCGATCCAGTCAAAACCAGGGCGCCGTCCGATTTGACCCCGCAGGTCGCCAGGCGAGCCTATGAACTGTACGAGCAGCGAGGCCGCCGCGATGGCCAGGCAGGCCAAGATTGGCTTGAGGCGGAGCGAGAGATTCGGAAAGATGAAGCCCATAAATAAACCGCCGCGAACCGCGCGGCGGCCATTACCTAACGAATCAATGCAATCCATCCTGACGATCAATGGTGGCTCGTCGAGCATCAAGTTCGCGCTGTACCAAGCTGGCGAACCGCTGAAGCGAGGGCTTTTGGGAAAGGTTGACCGCATCGGCCTGAGCGGTACGAATCTGACGTTCAATAACCCGACCGGGAATCAGCAGGACAGCCGCAGCATCGCCGCCTCCGATCACAAGTCGGCAGCGAATTCCCTGATTGATTGGCTCGAAGTCCGCTACGGTCAGTTGGCCGCTGGCGTGGACTTCGAGTACCTTGCCTTCAGTGGTTTCTGTCAGTGCCACTGGCATTTCGTTACCTCCATTGTAACCATCGTCCCCATCTCTGGCGCGCGCAACACCAGGCGCACTAAAAAACGCAATGGAGTTAGCCGGCAATTCGGGTAAGCTACCCCCCTCCATGGCGAATTTGCGGCAACGAATCGGGGCGATGCTGCGCGAACACGCGGTGACGCGCGTGGTGCTGCTCTGTATGCTGGTCGGCATGGTGGCCGGGTTTGGCGCGCTGGCGTTCAATTTCATCCTCGATACCAGCAGCGATGTGTTCCTGCACCGGATCGTCGGCTACGAACTGCCAAAGCCCGGCGGCGAAGGCGTGACTGTCATGCCCGAACCACCTGCCCGATGGTGGTTATTGCTGATCGTGCCGGCGATTGGCGGGTTATTGTCAGGACTGTTGGTGTTCACGTTCGCGCCGGAAGCGGAAGGGCACGGGACGGACGCGGTGATTGACGCGTTTCACCGGAAGGCCGGGGTGATCCGCAAACGCGTGCCGGTACTGAAGACGTTGGCGTCGGCGTTGACGATTGGCAGCGGCGGCTCGGCCGGCCGCGAGGGCCCGATTGCGCAGGTCGGCGCTGGGTTTGGTTCGGCGCTCGGCGGCTGGCTCAAGGTGAGTGACCGCGAGCGGCGGGTTTTGTTGTTGGCCGGCGCGGGGGCCGGCATTGGCGCGGTGTTTCGCGCGCCGTTAGGCGGGGCGATCTTTGCCAGCGAGGTACTTTACCGTGAGATGGAGTTTGAATCGGTGGCGCTGGTGCCCACATTTATCGCGGCTATCGTATCGTACTCGATCTACTGCGGTGTCAGCGGTAAATGGGGCGCGATCTTCTCGGTGCCGCCGGTGCAGTTCAACCATCCGCTCGAACTGCCACTGTATGTGTTATTGGGCGTGGCCTGCGCAGTGATGGGAATGCTGTACGTGAAATCCTTCTATGGTACGCGCGACTGGGTTTTCCGACGGCTGCCGGTGCCGCGCCACATCAAGCCGATGTTGGGTGGACTCGGCGTGGGCGTGATGGCGTTTTTCCTGCCGCAGGTGCTGAGCATGGGTTACGGCTGGGTCCAACTGGCGATGGATGGCCACCTGTCGCTGACGCTGATTCTGATCGTGGTGTTTGCGAAGATTGTGGCAACGAGCCTTACGATCAGCTCGGGTGGCAGCGGCGGCGTGTTCGCGCCGTCGATGGTCATTGGCGGTTTGCTGGGCGCGGCGTTCGGCATTGCCGGGCAGCAGTTGTTGCCGGGAATCGTAACGCAGCCCGCGGCGTTCGCATTGGTCGGCATGGCTGGTTTTTTTGCAGGCGCGGCGAAGACGCCGGTCTCGTCGTTGATCATGGTGTCGGAAATGACCACGGGCTACGGCTTGCTGGCGCCGTTGATGTTGACCACGGCGGTCTCCTACCTGCTGGTGCCGCGTCGGGTCTCGCTCTACGAGAATCAGGTCGACCGGCGGATAGACTCACCCGCACACGAAGGCGAGTTCGTCCCCGACGTGCTCGAACGAATTGAAGTCAAAGACGCACTGCCCTCCGCTGCCAACCCGGTCACCTTCCGCCGCGACACGCCATTGTCCGAAATCCTGGAAGCCGTCTCGACGAGCACGCAGCACGTGTTTCCCGTCCTGAATGCCGACGACACGATGGCCGGCGTCATCTACTTCGACGACATCCGGGTATTTTTTACGGAACGCGGCCTGCCACCGCGTGCCGTCGTCGCGCAAGATCTGCTGGCACCCGTGGTGACGGTGGTGTCGCTGGATGAAGACGTCTCATCGGCGTTGCGAAAGTTTCGCACGACGATGCGCGAAGAACTGCCGGTCGTTGCCGCGCATGATTCCAAGCGCGTCGTCGGCGTTCTGAGCCGTCATCATGTGCTGGTGGCCTACCAGGACCGCGTCATCAAGCAGCGGACGAAAAAGTCGACCGACTGACAACCAAAAGGTCCCCTCCGCTAAAGCCGAAGAAGCCCTGTTGCGGCTCGTCCAAAGCAAAGGCAAGCTTCTTCGTTGTATTGCAGATGAATTCAATGGCAGAATCAACCGAAACGTGCAAGTTCTTATGGAAGAAAAATCGAGAAAGGAGAGATGAGATGTCAGTCGAACTAAAAGAAACCAACGGCGGCAAGCTGCTCGAAGTGCATTTGACCGGCAATCTGGTCAAAGAGAACTACGGAGCGTTTGTCCCCGCAGTGGAGCGATTGGTCAAACAGCACGGCAAGATTAATATGTTGGCCGTGATGCACGATTCCCACGGCTGGACGGCGGGCGCGCTGTGGGAAGACACCAAGTTTGCGCTCCATCACTTTCGTGATATCGAGCGTTTGGCCGTCGTCGGCGAAGCGAAATGGGAGAAGGACATGGCGGCGTTCTGCAAGCCGTTCACCGCCGCCATCGTCCGGTATTTTGACCACACGCAAGCGGCTGAAGCGCGCGACTGGCTGGCCGGGCGGAACCGAAACACACCGGCGCACAAAGACGGCAAGCCCAAGGCTCAACCGGACCCAAAACCGCCTGACCGGGAGATTGCCGCGCTTATTGTGGACCTCGGCAGCAATTCCGAAGTGGCACGGAAACGGGCGGAAAGCCAACTCCGCCGGATTGGCCAGGCGGCGATCGGTCCGCTGCTCCAAGCGTTGGCGACCTCCACTGAGTACGGACGTGGACGCGCCGCGCGGACGCTGGGTGAGATCGGCGATCCGGCCGCGGCCCCGGCGTTGGTTAAGGCGTTGGAGGACGACAAATTCGACGTGCGCTGGTTGGCCGCGCGCGCCGTCATGACGCTGGGACAGGCTGGATTGGCGGCGCTGTTGCAGGCGTTGATTGAGCGTCCCCACTCGACCTTGTTGCGCGAAAGCGCCCACCACGTGCTGCACGACGAGGCCCACGAGAAATGGAGCCGGCAACTGGCGCCGGTGATGCAGACGTTGGAAGGCCCTGATCCCGAGGCGGCGTTACCGATGGCGGCGACGAATGCTCTCAAAGCGATCAGAAGCCGACCGACACGGCCCACGATGAGCGCCGCTGGAGAATCACGATGAAACACAAATTACTGTTGGCGGTGGACGGAACGGGAAGTTCCTTCAAAATTGCCGATTATGTGGCGCAAGCCTGTGCCGGTAACGAGACTGCCGGCGTGAGAATTGTCGTTTTCCATGTGTTGCCACGACTCCCGCCCAACGTCGAAGGATCGAAAGCGGCCGCGGCCGACCATCGGGCCGAAGAGTTTGCCGCGCAGGCGTGGAACAAGGCCGAACAGATGCTGGCGCAGATCAAGGATCGCATGGTCCGCGCCGGCGTGAACCCGGAATCATTGACCACGGAAGCCGCTGATGAAGAAGGCGATGTTGTTGAGCAAATCATTCAGGCCGCCGGCGAACGAAAGTGCGACACGATCGTCGCCGGTCGCCACGAACAATCCATATTCGGCAGGTTTCTCAGCGGCAGCGTCGGTGAACACCTCTTACGCAAAGCGGTCGGGTATGCAATCTGGCTTATTGAATGAGTTACCAAGAAGCGTAGGAGCGCTGGCTGACGACGTGTGGCATTGAAGAGGGTCGTTAGACTACCAGGATGATGCCCAAGCGCACAACTGTAAGTCTTGTCCCATTCAGGAGCGGGGCAATTGTTTCGTTACTGCTGGTGGCGTTTCAAGCGGCGTCGCAAACACAGCCACCGAATGTTCCGGCAACCGAGCTGGTGCGCCAGACGGTGGCGCGTGAACTGGCAGCGGCCAATGCGAGCGGCCACTATATGTACCGGATTGACAAACAGACGCCGCATGGCTCAGAGACCCGCGATATGGTCGAGACGCGCAAATGGTTGATCGGCCGTCTGGTTCTTAAGAACGGTCAACCGCTTCCTCCCGCACAGAGACAAAGAGAGGATGAACGCTTGCGCGACCTGTTGACGAATCCTGCACATCTGGAGAGATTCCAAATCGAGGCGCACAAGGACGAAGCACGCGTCCGCCGGATGATCAAGTCATTGCCGGAGGCATTCCATTTTCAGTACGACGGCACGGAAAAGAACGGTTCCGGCCGCGAACTAATTCGGTTGAAGTTCGGTCCCAATGCAAACCTGACCACGCGTTCCTTGGAACTGCGGGTATTGCAAGGGATGGAAGGTACGATGCTGATCGACCCTGTGGACGAGCGTCTGGTGCGGGTAGAAGCCGAATTGTTTCGAGATGTTGATTTTGGCTGGGGCATCTTCGGCCGTATCCGTCGCGGAGGCAGTTTCTTGTTGGAGCAGCAAGGTGTCGGAAGTGATCGGTGGGCAATCACTACGTTGGCCATGCATTATAGCAGCCGGATCGTTCTGTTTGTGAATACCCGCACTGACTCAGTGAGCAAGGCGAGCAACTTCCACCGCATGTCGAACGATCTGACGCTACAACAGGGGTTGGAACTGTTGCTGAACCCGGGTTAGGACAATGGGCCGGAGTTCATCGCGCAAGCCGTCGCATCATGGCTGCTTTCTCGCTTTTTTTGAGAAATCCATGTGCATATGGTAAATTGAAAGTCGATGAAACGAATCATGGTTTTGCTGGCGGAGGACCATACGATTGTGCGCGAAGGGCTTCGCAAGATGCTGGAGATGGAAGACGACTTCGAAGTGGTCGGCGAAGCGGAAAACGGCCGCCAAGCGGTCGCCTTGGTCAAAAAACTGCGTCCTGCAGTGGTCGTCATGGACATCGCAATGCCGTTGCTCAACGGCTTGGAAGCCACTCGTGAGATTCTCGAAGTCTTCCCCAGCACTAGAATACTCATTCTCACGGCGCACAGTGATGACGCATATGTCAAAAACGCAACAGAGTCCGGTGCCGTGGGATTTCTGCTCAAACAAGCCTCCGCCCACGTTTTGTCCGAGGGGATTCGGGAAGTCAACAAGGGGCATACCTTCTTCGGCCCGTTCATTGCGAAGCTTCTTCCCGAACGCAAGCGAAAGTCGTTGGATCGAGCCGGACAGCCGAAGCCGCGCGAGGCCCGCCTGACTTCGCGCGAGATGGAGGTGCTCCAACTGATTGCCGAAGGCAAGGCCAACAAGGAAATGGCCGCCGAACTGGGCATCAGCGCCACGACCATCGAAAAGCATCGCGCGAAGATCATGAACAAGCTCAACATCCATGGCCCTGCCGGTCTCACCCGCTACGCCATCAGCGCGGGCATCATTGAGAGCAGCGTCCAGTTGACCATCGTTTAGCGCCGGAAGCTTTTGGGGTTCTCCGCCTCGCTCCGACTTGTCCCGGTCGCGTCAGGTTTAGCTCACCACCCTTCCGACCTGCCGTGTCGGGGCTGGATTCACCCAGTCTGGCATGGGTAAAATACCCCATAGCGCCCGTACGGTTACCCGGATTATTTTCGCATTACGAACACAACAACCAACAACGAAAGGAAGAGCATGAACAAGAACAACTCCGTCGTAGCGATCTATCCATCACACACGGCGGCCGAAGCGGCTGTCAAGGAACTGCAGCAATCCGGTTTTGATATGAAGAAGCTGTCGATTGTCGGACGCGACTATCACACGGATGAACACGTGGTCGGCTACTACAATACGGGGGACCGCATGAAATACTGGGGGAAAATGGGAGCCTTCTGGGGCGGGATTTGGGGATTGTTCTTCGGTTCCGCGTTCTTTTTTATTCCAGGCGTCGGGCCATTGCTCGTTGCGGGGCCGTTGGTCAGTTGGATCGTCGGGGCGCTGGAAGGCGCCGTCGTGGTGGGCGGTCTGAGCGCGATTGGGGCCGGCTTGTACAGCCTGGGCATCCCCAAGGACAGCATATTGCGGTACGAGACGGCGCTCAAGACCGGCAAGTTTGTCTTGATTGCTCACGGCTCCTTGGATGAAATAACCCGTGCGAAAGAAATCCTCAACCGTACCAAGCCGGAGACATTGGAGCACCACCAGTAAACGCACCACCGATGAGCTGCGGCGACGACGAGCCGCTGGCTTACGTCATTGGAGCACCACCAGTAAACGCACCACCGATGAGCCGCTGCCGGGATGCATAGCGGCCCACGCAATTTACACGAAAGGATAAGTTTATGTTACAAAGCATTAAAGAATTATACGGACAGAAACTCGGGGCGTCGGACGGCGAAATCGGCCATGTGAAGGATTTCTATTTTGACGATCAGAACTGGGTAGTTCGTTATCTGGTCGCGGACACGGGCTCGTGGCTGCCGGGGCGACAGGTGCTCATCTCTCCCCATGCCTTCGGCAGTCTCCATCAGGCCGGAAAAGTCCTGCGCGCGAACCTGACCCGCAAACAGATTGAGGACAGCCCTTCGATTGAGTCGCACAAGCCGGTGTCGCGACAATACGAAGAGGAGTATCACCGATATTACGGCTGGCCATACTACTGGCAGGGCAGTGCGTTGTGGGGCATGAGCGGCTTCCCGATTTTGGAACTGCCCTCAAAACCTTTCCCGAGTGAGCAAGCCACGGCGAGTGGCCGGGCCCCCCAACGCGCCGATGCGTATCTGCGGAGCACGCAAGCCGTGAACGGTTACCATGTCAAGGCGACCGATGGAACGATCGGCCACGTCTGTGATTTTATGATGCACGACAAGAGTTGGGCGATTGGTCAACTGATCATCAAAACCGGGCATCTACTTTCCGAAAAAGAGGTGCAGATACCGACGAGCAAGGTCGAACGGATCAGTTGGGATGAATCCACAGTGTTCATAAGTTTGACCAGCGAAGCCGTTGGGCAATCAACAGACCAACAGCATTTATCGAGATAATACGACGTCCGATACGACGCCGTTCCGGGGGCCAAAGTGCCGTGAGTTGAACTAAACGCCTCCCCGGATATCGTAAAAGACGAACGGACGCCAGGGAGTGCAGAACTGAACGGAGACAAACCATGCCCGAGCCACTGACGGGATTGACGAGGATGCCGAAACGCATCGGGATCGCCGCCGACCATGGCGGATTTGAATTGAAAGAACAACTTGTCGGAAAGTTGCGCGAAGCCAGCTACGAAGTCATTGACTTTGGCGACAGCCGGCCGACGCCGGACGACGATTATCCGGATTTTGTCGTGCCGCTGGCCCGCGCAGTTGCCCGCGGTGAGGTGGATCGCGGCGTGGCCATCTGCGGCAGTGGCGTTGGTGCGTGCGTCGTCGCCAACAAGGTGCCGGGCGTGCGGGCGTGCCTGATCCATGAAACTTTTTCAGCGCACCAAGGCGTCGAAGACGACGACATGAACATGATCTGCCTGGGCGGCCTCGTGGTTGGCCATGCGCTCGCCTGGGAATTGGTCAAAACATTTCTTCAGGCTAAATTCAGCGGCGCCGAGCGATTCGAACGCCGCCTGAAGAAAGTTGCGGCACTGGAACGTAGGGAGGCAAAATAATGAAAGACAATCCTTTGAAAAAATTGGAAACACTCGGTCAGTCAATTTGGCTCGACTACATCCGACGTGATCTGATCGCAAGCGGTGAGCTACGGCGTTTGATCGAGGAAGATGGACTACGAGGGATGACCTCGAACCCATCCATCTTTGAGAAGGCGATAGCGGAAAGCCATATTTACGACCGGGACATTTGTGACATGGCACTCAAGAAAAAAGATGTCAAAGCAATCTATGAAGCGCTCAGCCAGCACGACGTGCAGAGCGCCGCTGACGAGTTCCGGCCGGTGTACGAAAGGACGGACGGCAAAGATGGGTATGTCAGCCTGGAGGTCAACCCTCATCTGGCGCATGACACCAAAGGTACAATTGATGAAGCCCGCCGATTGTGGGCCGCACTGAACAGACCCAACGTTTTCATCAAAGTCCCGGCGACATCCGACGGTCTGCCCGCCATCCAGCAACTCATCAGCGAAGGAATCAATGTCAACGTGACGTTGCTCTTTGGGTTGCCTCGTTATCGACAGGTTGCGGAAGCCTGCATTGCAGGTCTCGAAGCGCGCCTGGGCCAGGGGAAGGCCGTTAAGCAGGTGGCCTCGGTGGCCAGTTTCTTTGTGAGCCGTATTGATACGCTGGTGGATCCGCTGCTGGAAAACATTATCGCGCAAGGCGGCAATAAAGCGGACCTCGCCAGGCAAGCGCTCGGGCAGGTGGCTGTCGCCAGCGCGAAGATGGCTTATCAAATCTACAAAGAGATCTTCGTCAGCGACCGGTTTAGGAAGCTGGCTGATCAGGGCGCTCGCGTCCAGCGGCTGCTCTGGGCCAGCACAGGCACCAAAAACCCGGATTACAGCGACGTGAAATACGTCGAGACACTCATCGGACCGGACACGGTCAACACGGTCCCGGTCGAAACCCTCAACGCCTACCGCGATCACGGCGTCCCGAAAACCAGACTCGAAAAAGATATCGTCGAAGCGGCGCGCGTATTGAAGCAATTGCCGGAACTGGGAATCAGCATCGACAAGGTGACTCAACAGCTTGAAGACGAAGGCGTCAAGAAATTTGACGAGCCATTCGACAAACTGATGGAGACCTTAACAATAAAGTCATCAGAGTAGTTGAAGAGAGCACGATGGAAGCAAGTCCTTTTGCCGGAAAACTTGCCGAACCAGCGATGCTGGTTAACGTGCCCAAACTCGTCACGGCCTATTATACCGAGGTGCCTGATCCGTCGGTGCCGGCGCAACGGGTTGCGTTCGGCACCTCAGGGCATCGTGGCTCAGCCTTCGATAAAGCATTCAACGAAAGGCATATTCTCGCCATCAGTCAGGCCATTTGCCTCTACCGCAATCAGCATAAAATTTATGGCCCGCTGTTTCTCGGCATGGACACGCATGCCCTTTCCGTGCCGGCTCTTGCCAGCGCGCTTGAGGTGCTGGCGGCAAACGGGGTGGAAGTCATGATCGCGCAGGGCGACGAATATACCCCAACCCCTGCCGTTTCCCACGCGATTCTCACGTACAACCGCGGGCGCAAGACCAGACTCGCCGACGGCATCGTCATCACGCCGTCACACAATCCGCCACATGACGGCGGTTTCAAATACAATCCCCCAAACGGCGGGCCGGCGGAATCCGTCGTCACCGCCTGGATCGAAGCGAAGTCGAATGAATTTCTTGAGAGAGACCTTCTGGATGTAAAAAGGATGCCTTTCGAGAAAGCGCTTCGCGCCAGCACGACGCACCGGCACGACTATCTCAATGCTTACATTACTGATCTCGCCAATGTGATTGACATGGACGCCATTCGTGGCGCGAAGATCAGCATGGGAGTGGATCCGCTCGGCGGCGCCGGCGTCCACTACTGGGAGCCGATTGCAGAGCGATACGGGTTGAACCTCACGGTTGTCAACAAGGCCGTCGATCCGACCTTTCGTTTCATGACGGTGGATTGGGACGGCCAGATCCGCATGGACCCGTCCTCACCCTATGCGATGCAGAGGTTGATCGACATCAAGGATCGCTTCGAGATCGCCTGGGCCTGCGATACCGACCACGACCGGCACGGAATCGTCACCCGAAGCGCGGGATTACTGCCGCCCAACCATTACCTTTCCGTCGCCATTTTCTATCTCTTCCAACACCGGCCGAAGTGGGGCAAGGAAGCGGCGATCGGCAAAACGGTGGTGAGCAGCCAGATGATTGATCGCGTCACCGCGAAGCTTGGCCGCAAGCTCTACGAGGTGCCGGTCGGTTTCAAATGGTTCGTTGATGGCTTGCTCGACGGTTCGCTTGGCTTCGGTGGGGAAGAGAGCGCGGGCGCGTCTTTCGTCCGCTTGGATGGCAGAGTTTGGACAACGGACAAAGATGGAATTGTCCCGGCTTTGCTGGCGGCGGAGATCACAGCCCGGATAGGCCGCGATCCCGGCGAAATCTACCACGAACTCACGCGCGAGTTCGGTGAGCCTGCCTATGACCTCGTTGAGGCGCCAGCCACTCCGGATCAAAAGGAACTGTTGGCGAAACTCTCACCCCAGAAAGTTAAGCTCACCGAGCTGGCGGGCGAAAAAATCCAGACTGTCCTCACCCACGCGCCGGGCAACGGCGCGCCCATCGGCGGGTTGAAAGTAATAGCGGAAAGCGGATGGTTCGCGGCGCGTCCCTCAGGAACGGAAGACATCTACAAGATCTATGCGGAGAGCTTCCGGGGAGCGGATCATCTGCGCCGCATCCTGGAGGAAGCGCAAACAATCGTCAACGATGCTTTGGCGGCATCCCCACAGAAGCCGGGGATTCCGTCCGAGTCGAAAAAAGTGAAGAAGAAACCATGAGCAAACAAACACCTGTCAGCAAGCCGGACTACGGCCTTTTACCTACGGATGTCGAAGGATCCGATTCCCTGGCGGAGCTGGCCCTGGATATGCGCTGGTCGTGGAACCATGCCACCGACGAAGTGTGGCGGCAGCTTGATCCTGCGTTGTGGGAACTCACGCAGAACCCCTGGGTTGTCCTGCAGACGGTCTCGCGCGACCAGATCGAGCGCGTGCTGGCCGATCCTGCCTTTCGTAAGAACGTTGATGACCTGCTGCGAGCCAAGCGTCAGGCGGCGGAGACTCCCGCATGGTTCCAGCAAAAGCATCCGCAGGCTCCCTTGACCTGCGTCGCGTATTTCAGCATGGAATTCATGTTGAGCGAAGCGCTGCCCATCTACTCGGGCGGGCTGGGAAATGTGGCCGGTGATCAGCTCAAAGCCGCCAGCGACCTGGGCGTGCCGGTAGTCGGCGTGGGACTGCTCTACCAGCAAGGCTATTTTCGCCAGGTGATCGACAAGGATGGAGCGCAACAGGCTCTTTACCCGTACAACGACCCCGGACAGTTGCCGATCACGCCGTTGCGCCACCCGAACGGCGAGTGGTTGCGGTTGGAGATCGCCTTACCCGGTTACTCGGTCTGGCTGCGGGCCTGGCAGGTCCAGGTCGGCAGAGTGGAGCTTTACCTGCTGGACAGCAATGACGCGGCGAACTTCCCCGCTCATCGAGGGATTACCAGCGAGCTGTATGGCGGCGGGCCGGAGTTGCGCCTCAAGCAAGAACTGCTTCTAGGGATTGGCGGCTGGCGACTGCTTGGTGCGCTTGGCATCAAACCGGAAGTCTGTCATCTGAATGAAGGGCATGCGGCCTTTGCCGTGTTGGAACGCGCCCGCAGTTTCATGCAAGAGAACGCGCAGCCCTTCGAAGTCGCGCTGGCCGCCACGCGAGCGGGGAACCTCTTCACCACCCACACGGCAGTGGCCGCCGGCTTTGATCGTTTCGCTCCGGCCCTCATCGAGCAATACCTCGGTGGTTATGCCACGCAGAAGCTCGGCATGACACTCCACGATTTGCTGGCCCTGGGCCGCCAGAACCCGGATGACCCGTCGGAGAGTTTCAACATGGCCTATCTGGCGATCCGCGGGAGCGGGGCGGTCAATGGCGTAAGTCGCTTGCATGGGCAGGTGAGCCGGCACCTCTTTGAGCCTCTCTTTCCGCACTGGCCGGCGGATGAGGTGCCCATCGGCCACGTCACGAACGGAGTCCACATGCCGAGCTGGGACTCCGCAGCGGCGGATGATCTTTGGACGGAGGCCTGTGGCAAGGACCGCTGGCTGGGGACGACGGAAACCCTGGGGCAGGACATTCGTCGCATCCCCAACGCCAGGCTCTGGCAATTTCGCATGGCCGCCAGCAAGTCGCTGATTGACTACGCTCGCCAACGCCTGGCCCGGCACTACGCCGCCGCCGGCGCGTCGCCCGAGGCGGTTGACAGGGCGAAACATCTATTTGATCCCAACGCATTGACACTGGGCTTTGCGCGCCGCTTCGCCACCTACAAACGACCGAACCTGCTGCTGCACGACCCGGAGCGACTGCTTCGCCTGTTATCCAATCCGCAACGACCGGTGCAACTCATCCTTGCTGGCAAGGCCCATCCCGCGGACGCGGCGGGACAGGCCCTGATCCAGAAATGGATACACTTCATTCGCCAGCCCGAGGCCCGTCCTCATGCGATATTCCTCAGTGATTACGATATGCTCCTGACGGAGCACCTGGTGCAGGGTGTGGATGTCTGGCTCAACACACCACGCCGGCCCTGGGAGGCGTGTGGCACGAGCGGCATGAAAGTGCTCGTCAACGGCGGCATCAATCTGTCGGAGTTAGACGGCTGGTGGGCGGAAGCCTATACGCCGGAGGTTGGTTGGGCGTTGGGAGACGGCCAGGAACATGGCGACGACCCGGCCTGGGACGCTGCCGAAGCGGAAGCCTTGTACGACCTGCTCGAGCGTGAGGTGATCCCGGAGTTCTATACCCGCGACGAGAATGGTATTCCCACTGCATGGGTCAAGCGGATGCGGGAAAGCATGGCGCGGTTGACCCCGCGCTTCTCCGCAAACCGCGCGGTGTGCGAATACACCGAGCAACACTACCTCCCGGCTGCCGCCGCCTACCATTTGCGCATTGCCAATAAAGGCGCAATCGGCAGGCAAATGGTCGATTGGCAACACGATCTGGAACAGAAGTTGGCCACGCTACACTTCGGTGAAGTGAAGGTTGAGACTCGCGGCGAACAGCATGTATTTGAGGTTCAAGTCTATCTCAATAACCTCGACCCGAATGCGGTGCGAGTCGAGCTTTATGCCGACGGAGTTAACGGCGGTAGCCTGGTGCGGCAGGAGATGAAGCGCGTTCGCCAACTGGCTGGCGCGTCGGGCGGCTACGTTTACAGCGCGGCTGTGTCCGCAACCCGCCCGCCAGCGGATTATACGGCCCGAGTGATACCGCACTGCGACGGCGTTGCGATCCCACTGGAAGATGCACGAATCCTATGGCAACGATGATAAAAACGCCCCAACGCGAGTTGCACGATTATATCTCGGAGATCTCCGAGCGCGCTGACGTCCGGGCGGGCTATTCTCTGCCTTTGGGAACCCAGGAAAGGGGAGGAGGAGTTAATTTCGCCATTTTCAGCCGTGACGCCAGCCGCGTTCGACTAGAGTTGTTCGACCATCCCGAAGACGCAGTGCCCGCCCGCGTAATCGATCTGGATTCAGCGCGCAACCGCACCGGCGACGTATGGCATGTTTGGGTAAAGGGGATCGGTCCCGGTCAACTCTATGCTTACCGCGTGGATGGCCCTTACGAACCCAGCGAAGGACATCGTTTCAATTTCAACAGGCTTCTCCTCGATCCCTTCGCTACCGCGATTTCGCGGCTGCCCCCGTGGGATTTTGCATCGGCGCGTGGATACGACCCGTCGGCGCCGGAGCAAGACTTGGCTCTCTCGAAGCTGGACAATTCCAGGTCGATGCCGAAATGCGTCTTTGTCAACGAGCCCTTCGAGTGGGATGGAGACCAGCCGCCACGGCATCCGTGGTCGAAGACGGTCATTTACGAAACGCATGTTCGCGGCTTTACCATTCATCCCAAGTCGGGCGTGGACCATCCGGGAACCTACCGGGGCCTGATGGAAAAGATTCCCTATCTCAAAACCCTGGGAGTGACCGCCGTGGAACTGATGCCCGTGCAGGAGTTCAATGAAACTTCTGTGACGCGCAGCAATCCGCAAACAAGTCAACCGCTCAGGAATTACTGGGGATACGATCCCGTGGTTTTCTGTGCGCCCAAGGCTTCCTACAGCAGTTCGGGAGGTTTGGGCCAACAAAAGCTGGAGTTCAAGGAAATGGTACGGGCTTTTCACAACGCCGGCATCGAAGTGATTCTGGACGTGGTGTTCAATCATACGGCGGAGGGAAACGAACTGGGGCCGACGCTCTGTTTCCGCGGGATGGATAACGCGATCTTCTACACGTTGGCGAGCGACAAACGTTACTACAAGGACTACACGGGGACCGGCAACACCGTCAACGCCAACCATCCCGTGGTGCGGGACCATATCCTGGCCGCGCTCCGTTATTGGATGGTCGAGATGCATGTAGATGGATTCCGGTTTGACCTGGCGTCGGTTCTCGGCCGGGACGGTACCGGCAAGTTGCTGGCCAATGCCCCGCTTCTCGAACGGATCGCCGAGGACCCGATCTTGAGAGACGTGAAACTCATCGCCGAGGCGTGGGACACCGCCGGTGCGTACGAGGTGGGTAGTTTTTCAGAGCGGCGTTGGGCAGAGTGGAACGGCCGATACCGAGATGATGTCCGGCGTTTCTGGCGCGGCGATGATGGGATGCTCGGTTTGTTTGCCAGCCGCATCTGTGGCAGTGCCGACATTTATACCAAGTCCGGCAAAGGCCCCGAAGGCAGCATCAACTTCGTCACCTGCCACGACGGCTTCACTCTGAACGACCTGGTGAGCTATCGCTACAAGCACAATGAAGCAAACGGGGAAAACAACCATGACGGGACCGACGCCAACTTCAGCGAGAACTACGGCTCTGAAGGCGAGACGAAGGATACCGGGATCGAGGCCTTGCGGAAACGCCAGATCAAGAACTTCCTGCTGACCCTGCTCATCTCGCGCGGCGTGCCGATGCTGCTCGGCGGCGACGAATTTCGCCGCACGCAACACGGCAACAACAACGCCTACTGCCAGGACAACGAAACGAGCTGGCATGACTGGCTCTGCCTGGAACAGCACAGGGAAATTTACCGCTTCACCCATGGCATGATCGCCTTTCGTCGTGCCCATCCGATTCTGAGCAAGGAGCAATTCTACACGGACGCCGAGATCCATTGGTTTGGCCCGCAAGGAGGATTGCCCAACTGGGCCGACCCGAAAGAAAAACAGTTTGCCTGTCTGATCCATGAAGATGAGCAGCGCGCACTTTGCCTGATGTTCAATGCCGGCGCCGATGCGGTCGATTTCGGTTTGCCCCCCGTATTGCCGGGGGCTCAGTGGCATCTGGCCGTTGACACCTCTCGCGAAGCGCCACAAGATCTGTTTGCCGCGGGCGAGGAACGGCTTTGGGAAGATCCACAAACCTACCACCTGGGCCCCCGATCTAGCGCCATACTTCTGGCTCGATGCACGGCATTGAAGGAGGCCAAATGAAGAGAGCGATTTCGATCACGACATTGTTCCTGGATATCGGCGGCGTTTTGCTTACCGACGGATGGAGTCACGGGACCAGTAAATTGGCGGCTAAGGAGTTCGACCTGAATTTCGAAGAGCTTAACAAACGGCATAGCGAGGCCTTAGACACTTATGAGTTGGGTAAGCTAACCATTGAGGAATACTTGAGCCTGGTGGTGTTCTACGAGAAGAGGCCGTTTACTCCGGCTCAGTTTCGGAAATTCATCTTCGCCCAGTCGAAGCCATATCCCAAAATGATCGAGTTGGTCCGTCGGCTTAAGGCCCGATATGGATTAAAAATCGCCGTCGTCAGCAACGAAGGGCGCGGACTGAATGAGTATCGGATTCGAAAGTTCAAGCTGGACGAATTTGCGGATTCTTTTATTTCCTCCTGCTATGTTCAGTTGCGAAAGCCTGACGCGGACATCTTTCGTGTTGCGCTTGATACCGCACAGGTTCCGTCCAATCAGGTGATCTATATCGATAACACCCCGATGTTCGTTGAAGTCGCGGAAGGTTTGGGGATTCGAAGCATTCTCCACACGGATTACAAGTCCACGTGTGCGAAACTGGCTTCGTTGGGATTGCAGAATGACAAAGGAGTCATCCATGAAACCCGTTAACCCACGCATCCTGACGATCAATGGCGGCTCGTCGAGCATCAAGTTCGCGGTGTTCGAGGCCGGTGACTCGCTGCGACGGATTCTGGAGGGCGGGATTGAGCGGATTGGACTGCCGGACCCCATCTTGCGGGTGAAAGGCGTGAACCGGGCGGACAACTTTTCGCGGCCGGTGACGGCGAAGGATCACACGGTGGCAGTGGGCGCTCTGATGGATTGGATCGAGGAACACATTGGGCGTGACGCATTGACCGCGGTGGGGCATCGCGTGGTGCATGGCGGGCCGAAGTACCACGACCCGGCGTTGATCACCAAGGAAATGGTCGAGGAGTTGCGTCAACTCAAACCATTCGATCCGGAGCATCTACCGGAAGAGATCCAGTTGACCGAGGCGTTTCATCACCGATTTCCCGACCTGCCCCAAGTGGCGTGTTTCGACACGGCTTTTCACCATGACCTGCCGCGTGTGGCTCAGTTGTTGCCGATCCCGCGCCGGTACGAGGCGCAGGGCGTGCGGCGGTACGGGTTTCACGGGTTATCGTACGCGTTTCTCATGGAAGAACTGGCCCGCTTGGCCGGAACGGAAGCGGCACAAGGCCGTGTCATCCTCGCCCACCTCGGCAATGGCGCGAGCCTGGCGGCGGTGCATCACGGCAAACCCGTGGACACGAGCATGAGTTTTACCCCGACCGCCGGGGTGCCGATGAGCACCCGCTCCGGCGATCTCGATCCCGGACTGGTTTGGTATCTGGCGCGCACTGAAAAAATGAGCGCGAAGCAATTCAACGAGATGGTCAATTTCCAATCCGGGCTGCTCGGCGTGTCGGAGACCAGTTCCGACATGCGCGACTTGCTCGACCGTGAAACGCAGGACGTGCGGGCGGCTGAAGCTGTGGCGCTGTTCTGTTACCAGGCGAAGAAGTGGATGGGCGCATTCGCGGCGGCGCTCGGCGGACTGGACACGTTGGTGTTCGCTGGCGGCATCGGAGAGAATGCGCCCACGGTCCGTGCCCGGATTTGCGATGGGCTGGGATTCCTTGGAATCGAACTCGAAAAAAAGCGAAACGCGGCGAATGAGGGTGTGATTTCCGCGAATGCCAGCCGGGTTGCGGTCCGCGTCATTCGCACGGACGAAGAATGCATGATCGCCAGGACGGTTTGCCGCGTTCTCGGCCTTGGCTGAAAAAAGGAGAATTGAACCATGAAGACAAAAACTCTTTCCCCGGAACTGCTCCACAAGATGGATGCCTACTGGCGCGCCGCCAACTATCTGTCGGTCGGCCAGATTTATCTCTACGACAATCCGCTGCTGAAGCAGCCGCTGAAACTGTCGCACGTGAAGCCGCTGGTGGTCGGACACTGGGGCACGACGCCGGGCCAGAACTTCATCTATGTCCATTTGAACCGGGTCATCAAGAAGTATGACCTGGATATGTTCTACATCGCCGGTCCCGGTCACGGCGGCCCGGCGCTGGTGGGCAATACTTACCTCGAAGGCACCTACAGTGAGATTTATCCG